>JAEEGJ010009414.1_pt1 | contig 26140 bp, 28 predicted proteins | sample 8958761 | NCBI WGS metagenome assembly JAEEGJ01 (sample SAMN16246546, study PRJNA631951) | gut metagenome | biome: gut microbiome; feature: rumen; material: RS-attached | host: Bos | place: Iran: Karaj | collected 2018-10 | reverse complement strand
ACACTGAATCGATGAAAGCGGTGAAGTTTTAATATGGGAAAAAATCTTGTAATTGTTGAGTCTCCTGCAAAATCAAAAACTATTACAAAAATATTATGATCAGATTTTGAAGTAAAGGCATCGCTCGGACATATAGTTGAATTACCTAGAAATTGAAAATGAGTAGATATTGAGAATGATTTTAAGCCACTATACCAAATTAATCCAGAAAAGAAAAAAGTAGTATCAGAATTAAAAAGTCTAGCTAAAAATGCCGAAAAAGTATGGCTCGCAACCGATGAAGACCGTGAATGAGAAGCTATTGCTCGGCATGTGGCTAATGAATTGTGATTACCTATAGAAAAAACACCAAGAATTGTGTTTCATGAAATTACAGAAAAAGCAATTAAAAACGCTGTTCAAAATCCAAGAACAATAGACATGAATCTTGTAGATGCTCAACAAGCCAGATCTGTCTTGGATTATTTAGTATGATTTGAACTTTCTCCAGTTCTATGGAAAAAGGTTATTTGAGGAATTTCTGCGTGAAGAGTTCAATCTGTAGCTGTACGCCTAATTGTGGAAAGAGAAAGAGAAATAGAAAAATTTAACAGTTCTTCAAGTTTTAAAACCGTTTGAACTTTTTCATGAAATTCTAAAAAAGCATTTCCGGCAACATTAGATAAAGAATTTAAAAAATCTGATGAAGTTCTCCCTTTTTTGGAACATTGTAAAAATGCAAAATTCATTGTAGAAAATGTTGAAAAAAAACCGTGAAAAAGAAATCCTTCTGCTCCTTTTACTACATCCACACTACAGCAAGAAGCTAGTAGAAAACTATGATTCTCTGTATCTCGTACAATGCAACTTGCTCAAAAACTGTATGAGTCCTGAAAAATTACATATATGAGAACCGATTCTGTAAATCTTTCTCAAGATGCAGTAAATGCAGCAAAACAAGAAATAATAAAAGATTATGGAGAAAAATATTCTAATCCTACAGCATATAAAACTAAATCTGCATGAGCACAAGAAGCTCATGAATGTATTAGGCCTGCACATCTAGAAATTCGCAACGCATGAGATGATCCTTCTCAGAAAAAACTTTATGATTTGATATGGAAAAGAACAATTGCTTCACAAATGGCTCCTGCTAATATAGAAAAAACAGTTGTAACAATAGGTGTTTCGTGAGTAAAAAGTAAATTTATTGCTGAGTGAGAAGTTATAAAATTTGATGGATTTTTGAAAGTTTATTCTGAGTGAACAGATGATGATGAAACCTCAGATACAATATTGCTTCCAAAGCTAGAAAAATGAGAAGTTTTAGACATGTCTAAAATTGTCAGCACGGAAAAATTTAAGAAACATCCACCTAGATATACAGAAGCTAGTCTTGTAAAAGAACTAGAAAAAAGATGAATTTGACGTCCATCTACTTATGCATCGATTATTACAAAGATTCAAGATAGAAAATATGTAATCAAAGAAGATAGAACTTGAGAAAAAAGAGATTATAAAGAAGTTATGCTTGAAAAGTGAAAAATATCCGAAAAAACTAAAAATCAAAACAGTTGAGCTGAAAAATGAAAGCTTTTCCCAACTCAAGCATGAAGAGATGTTACAGATTTTTTGATGAAAAATTTTGAGAATATTATGGATTATAATTTTACGGCGTCAGTTGAAACTGATTTTGATGAAATCGCTGAAGGTAAAATTGAATGGGTAAAAATGATGCATGAATTTTATGGACCATTCCATGATGAGGTAGTTAAAGCCCAATGAGTGGATAGAATTATTTCTGAAATTGTTTTATGAGAAGACCCAAAATCTGGGAAATCTGTAATCGCTAGAACGGGGAAATTCTGACCATTTGTTCAGATTTGAAATTCCGATGATCCTGATAAAAAATATGCAAATCTTCCTAGTGATAAATCATTAGAAACAATTACTCTCGAAGAAGCATTGCAATGTTTTGCTCTACCTAGAGAAGTATGAGAATACGAATGAGAAAAAATCATTGCAGCTATCGGAAGATTCTGACCATATTTAAAATATAAAAATATTTTTGCATCTATTCCAAAAAATCCTGAAGATCCGTTAGATCCTCATACAATTACACTTGAACAAGCAATTCCTATCATTCAGAAAAAATTAGAATTTGAAAGCAATAAAAACATCAACCAATTTGAATATGAAAAAGAAAAAATTGAAGTTTTAAATGGTCCTTATGGTCCATATATCAAATATAACAAGAAAAATTATAAAATCCCTAAATGATGAAAAGATGCTACAGATCTAACGTTAGAAGATTGTCTTTGAATAATCGGAATAACAGCCACTAAAATATGAACTAAAAAAACAACTAAATCTACAACAAAGAAAAAAGCTACTGAAAAAAAGAAATAATATTTATAATTTATAAATCTGAATATGGATGGAATAAAAGATGCAATGAGAAAAAGATTATCCATTCAGCATCGTGGTAAAAATATGATTGGAAGTATTGCAATGAATGAAATTAAATCATATTTGAGCATTGAGAAAATCGATACAGAGATACATGATGAAGTTTTAACTTGATATGTAAGACATAATAGATTATTTATTAAAACAAAACAACAAAGTCTAAAAATTCAGATTTTTAAAGAAAAATTGGATATCATAAAAAGCATAAATCAAAAATTGTCAGAAATCGGATATATAACAAAAATAGAAGATATTATTCTAAAATAATATTTATATCACAATATAACAAATGCATTTAAGCTTACTTCAATTCCTCATTATTATTACATCTGTTATATTCTTTCTTTTCTGAATTGATTTATTCAGACGTAAAAAGGCAAATATCTTACATTTGATAGTATTTATATGAGGTGGTCTTTTGTTGATTCGATTCTCATTAAATATGAATGCTTTAAATAGTTTTGGATCTTTCTTTGGACTAGCAAGATGAGCTGATTTAATTGTATATTTAGCCATTATCCTACTAGCATATTTTTACATATCATTGCTCAACAGTGTTAGTAGACAAGATATGAAACAAACCCAGATTATTAGAGAAGTTTCTATAAGAGATGCTGAGTGAAATTTATGAAAAGTTGATACAGTTTTCATTATTCCTGCTTATGGAGAAAAAGATGCTCCAATAAAAGTAATATGAGATATTTTAGCAAAAGATTATGGAGTAATTTTAATCGATGACTGAAAAAATGAAGATTTAGTGGAAAAATTACACACAAAATACAATTGAAAACCACTCGTTACAATTAAGCATATCGTAAATCTGTGACAGTGATGATGACTAGAGACATGAGCAGAATATATTAGAAAATTCTGAAAAAATGTTAAATTTGTAGTACATTTCGATGCAGATTGACAACACAGGTTGGAAGATTTAAAACAGTTTCAAAAAGCATTTGAAGAAGATTCTGAATTAGAAATTGTTTTATGATCAAGATTCTTAGGATCAACTGTAAATATGCCGAAATCAAAAGAAATTACATTGAAACTTTGAATTTTGTTTACAACTATTTTTAGCTGAATAAAATTAACAGATACGCATAACGGTTATAGAATGATGAAAAGAGAAACGCTGGATAAAATCTATATAACAATGAATAGAATGGAACATGCTTCAGAAATTTTGGACATAATAAAGCATAAGAAAATTAAATATAAAGAAGTACCTATCGTTGTAATATATTCTGATTACTCTATGTCGAAATGACAAAAGATTAGCAATGGATTTAAAATAGTAAAAAATTTAATTTATAAAAAAATGTTCTTTAGATAAAATATCTAATTTTTATGATAGCATTTTCGATTTTTTGAATAAATATATATCGATATTGAATTTTTTATTTGATAGGTTTTTTATTATCGTATTGCTTTTTATTTTTCGTATGAAAGAAAGGGTTTTTTCATAAATTTCCAAAACTACAAGAATTACTAGAAAATGATTTAGAAAACTTATTTATAATTTTGATTTTATGAGTTTTAATATGATGAAGAATTGGGCATGTTTTAATTTATGATTTTCAGTACTTCGTAGATAATCCATTAGATATATTCAAAATCTGGCAATGAGGAATGTCATTTATAGGATGAATATTATGAGTGATCCTTTGAGTCACTATTTTCATTTGGAAGAAAAAATTTTCATGAAAAGAATTTATGGTTCTACTAGACTTATTGTGTTGCATATTACCACTATGTATAGCATTTTGAAGACTATGAAATTTCTTAAACCAAGAATTATACTGAATTATATTCACAAACCCATTATCACGAAGCGAATGAGTGGTATGAACTCTGACATCACTATGATTTTTGCATATTTATGATAAGATTGATTCATCTCTTAGAATTAATACAAATTTGCTTTCCATCATTTTTGAGTGAATTTTATTATTCATTACATTGATAATTATTTTCGTTAAACAAATTAAAAAAGATAGACGAAAAATCTGAAAAATATGAGTGATTTTTTTACTTCGATATAGTATAATCAGATTTTTATTTGAATATCTTAGACAAGATTCTCAGTCTGAATTTATATGACCATTCACGAGAAGCCAACGATTTTTTGTAATATTCATTATCATATGAATAACTATATATTTCTGTCTAAATCGTCATCCAAAAGAAAATTTAGAAAATAAGAAATAATAATGAACAAAAAAGATTACGATGAAATTTTTACTAAACTTTTGGAACTTTTTCCAAATCCAGATACTGAATTAAATTATCAAACTCCATTTCAATTGCTCGTTGCAGTAATGTTATCTGCTCAAACTACAGATAAACAAGTAAATGTAGTTACAGATAAACTTTTTTTGAGAGTAAAAGAACCAAACGATGTTTTGAATATAACTGAAGAAGAATTGGCAAAACAAGTTTCTTCCGTAAATTACTATAAAATGAAAGCAAAACATATCAGAGAAACTGCTAAAAAGTTAGTCGAATTATCTGGTGAAAAGAATACTAAACTAACCAAAAATGAAAAAGAATGCTTCGATAAATACGGATATTATCTACCAGAAAGTTTGGAATGATTGACTAAGCTTCCATGAGTAGGAGAAAAAACTGCAAAAGTAATTCTTTATGTGCGATATAAACATGATTTAATAGCTGTTGATACTCACGTTCACAGAGTAGCTAATCGTTTATGAATAATAAAAACTAATGAGCCACTAGAAACTTCCAAAGAAATAGAAAAAGCTGTACCAAAAAAATGGAAAAGAATCGCCCATCACAGTTTAATCCTTTTTGGAAGATATTACTGCACGGCAAAAAAACCTAAATGTGAAAACTGTGTATTACAGAAGTATTGCGAATTTTATAAATATAATTAATTTAAATCCCAATTTATAGGGGTAATTCCATTTTCCTTTAAATATTTATTTGTTCTTGAAAATGGTTTACTTCCAAAGAATCCACGATCAGCTGAGAATGGAGATGGGTGTGCAGAACAAATTACATAATGCTTACTTTCATCGATTAAAATTTTCTTTTGTTGTGCAAAAGCTCACCATAAAATAAAAACTAAATGTTCTTTTTTTTCTGATAAAATTTTGATAACAGCATCCGTAAAAGCTTGCCAACCAATGTCTTTGTGTGAATTTGGAGTATCTTTCCTAACTGTCAAAGTTGCATTCAAAAGGAATACTCATTCCTGTGTCCATTTTGTCAAATTTCCAGATTTTGGTGAAGTTAATCATAAATCTGAATTCATTTCCTTGTAGATATTCCTAAGTGATGGAGGAATAGTTATTCCATCTTGAACTGAAAAACATAATCAATGAGCTTCTCATTCTCCATGATATGGATCCTGTCATATTATCACTACTTTCACATTATCAAAAGGCGTTTTATCAAAAGCATTAAAAATCTGATTTCATGCTGGATAAATTGTTTTTCATTCAGATTTTTCTTTTTGCAAAAAATTTTTTATTTCAGCAAAATATGGTTTTTGAAATTCATCTCGAAGTATTTTTTTCCAACTATTTTCTATCTGCGGATTTATCATTTGAATAAATAATTATTAAACTTCTGGTTGCTGATAATTAAACAAATTATCTATAACCCATTGTTCAAAACGAATTATTGGATTAATAATATACCTAATTAGAGCATATCTAATTGGCCTAATCATTAATATTAAAGGAATTAAAATTCACAAACCAAGTCATGCTAAAATATCGGTTGGCCAATGTACTAGTGTCAAAATTCTGCATGTTGTCATTATAAAGGAAATTATTATAAACAAAATTCAGCATCGAGTAAATAGCTTTTTCTTACTATAAATTCCCCAAAGTAACGTGGCTATGGCAAAAGCCATTGACACCACTGCATGATCGGAGGGAAATGAACTGGTAGGCAAAATATTATGTAAAATAGTTTCTTCAGCTTCCACTTGATTTAGTACTACGATAGGCCTTTCTTTATAAAAAAATGTTTGAATTCAGATGTTTACTAATACTGCTACAAATGTGGCAAAAAATATATAAAAAGCGCATTGTTTTATAGCTGGTTTTTTCTTTATTATTGCGTAAAAATAAATACTAATGAGAAAAATTGGATAGACTATTATAAAAATATCAGCAAGAGTTGGGACTAAATTTGATATCCATTCATATTTACTTTGAATATCAAGTCATCGATTTAAAATACTCATTCATCGTGAAGGTTCTATAAGTTGGATTGTGTGCATATGTGTATTAAAAATAATTAAACTTAAAAATAGGTTAATGCTTTTTATTAGTAATTCAAGCTATTATTAAGTGTTTATAAATCATATATTGTATAATTTTCACTCGTTGTTCATGCGGAGTCTATCATTCATACGGGATATTCGGTAGATCAAAAAGGATTATTATTTGCATAGTCAGTTACAACACTTGTTATTCATGTACTAACACAACTCACAATATATCCAACTTTTACAAAAATGTATTTTGCAGAATAGTTATCTGGGTTGGGTACTCTAAATACTTTTAAAATAGTTGGAGCCATAAATAAAACCATTACGGTAATAAAGAGTCATATAATCATATACCTTATAGCATTCCAAGCTAATTTAACTTTAGAGTCGTCTCATCTTGAAAATATAAACATAAAAATAGCATAAAAAAATGCCCGTATACATCAAATTAATACTGCAAGTACAATTAACGCAAAAACGAGCAGAATTACATCTGCTGGATTTGGAGTAATAATATTAGAACAAGCATTTTCCATCAAAAAAACCTTATGAATTATTGTTTACAATGTACTTTTTGAAATATTTTTAAATTTATTCTGATTTTTCTTTTTTAGGTAAAGCTTTTCTGTCTACTTCTTTATAAAATTTCTTAAACATTGTGTCGTTTGTTGATTTAAATAGCAATTTTGCAACCCTTTCTGAAGGTTGAGCTCACTTTGCTATCCAGGATTTTATACTTTCAATATCTACTTCAAAAATATGCTTCAATGGATCATATGATCCTAAAACTTCTAAATGTCCGCATTGTGCTGGTTTTGTATGCTCTGTAAGAACTACTCTATAAAAAGGTCTTTTTGATCTTCCTTGTCTAGAAAGTCTAATAGCTAACATTCGTTTTTTTAACAAAAAAATAAAAATCTAGTTTTACTTTAATTTTTCTCTAGATGTGTGTTCTGTGTGTTTTTTACAGTGTTTACAATATTTCTTCACAGCTAATTTTGGAGTAGTTGCTTTGTTCAAAGATGTGAAAAAATTTGTCGCTTTACATTCTGGACAAACTAATGCAACAGTAATGACTCCACCTTTCTTTTTTGCCATAATTTAAGTAAGGAATACAAATAAAATATTTGAATGACGTAGATGATCATAATTTGGCTCTGGGTAGACTCGAACCACCGACCTCACCCTTATGAGAGGTGCGCTCTAACCTGCTGAGCTACAGAGCCATTTTATTAATAATGAAGATTTAGGAATCGGTGAGGGTGGGATTCGAACCCACGAAGCCTGTTACAGCTTGACTCGTTAGCAGTGAGTTGATTTCAGCCTCTCATCCACCTCACCAGAGCACCAATTCGTGGATTGAATATACAGAATTACTATTGTATTTCAAGAGAAAAAACGTAGAAGAAGGTGATTAAAATCAAATTTTATTCCATTGTCTCATTATAACATGGCAGAAGAAGTTGTTTGAGTTATTGAATCATGAGAAGCTTGATCAGGTTTAAAAGAATGAGTAACGGAAGCTGATGTACAAAGAGTTCAAGAAAATGCACGTCAAATAAAAAAAGTTGCACAGCAGTTACAACAAGATAAAAAGCAGAATAATCAGATTGCAAGATTTTTGGCTTTTTTACTTGATAAAATTTCTAATGATAATATAATTAAATGATTGTATGATACGTTTTTTGTGACAGTTGATCCGAAAACGAATATTCCATATTTTCGTAAAAGTATGAATGATGTTGTTGTGGTTGGACTTTTTTATCCTTTTTATTCAGAAAAGGCTGAAGAATTATGAGTGAATCATTATTATGAAAATCTAAATAATGCAAAAGAAAAATCAGTGAATTGATATATTTCATATTTGCAAGATTTGTCAGATCATTATCATGATAATATTCCGATTAATCAGAGCAGTTTTATTCAATTATTAGTGGAAATTTTTAAAGAATATTTATCAAATAATTCAAATTCAGAATTATGAGAAAATGTAGATAAAATGTACGAAAAAACAATACGTGAGAAGTTGTATCTTGAGGGTAATGATGGATAAAATTATTTGTTGCGAAGAGGGAAATGTAGACTAATTTGAAAAAAGTCTACTTTTTTTTGACTTTTTTATAAAAATTAAGTATAATTATATTGAGGTATTTATATACGTATTATTTTTAGATGGTTGAACAGAAAGACCAGCAGAAAAATCAAGCTAAACTGGAATTGGAAAATAAGGGTAATATTAAGGAAAAAGATTTAGAATTGAGTCTTAGGGAAAATACTTCTCTTACAGACAAACAAATTCAAGAAATAGTTCCAATACTTTTAGAAGTAGTAAAAAAACTTCAAAGTTGCGAAGAACAAGCAAGTGCTGAAGCAACAGGAAAAAATTTGAAAGAATTAAAACAAACAGTTGCGAATGGTCCAGTTACAAATAATACGCAAAATAATCAAAACGTAGAAATAGATTTAAAAAATAATTATTGAAGAGTGTTTTGAGCTGTGACTTATAATAAAAAAACAAATAATTATTATATAACGATTAATCAATTGGAATCAGAGACTCCAAAAGTTGAGACTCCAAAAGTTGAGGCTCCAAAAGTTGAGGCTCCAAAAATTGAGGCTCCAAAAGTTGAGGCTCCAAAAGTTGAGGCTCCAAAAGTTGAGACTCCAAAAATTGAGGCTCCAAAACCAGTACAAATGGTTCAAAATAAAACATCAATAGATAACAATATGGCAGATATTCATACATTGGTTTGATTTTTATCTAGGGTCGATAAGTTATTATTAGAAATTGAAGATACTAAAAACTGAATTTCGAAAAAATGATTGACAAAAGCTTGAAAGAAAACAATGGATGATGCTAAAAAGAAATTGGAACAATATGAAAAACAACTTAAAGGTAAAAAAGAAGGTTTAAAAAAGCAAAATAAATCAGAAATATATGATAGTGATGTAGCACATTTGAAAAGTTTATGGGAAGATGTAAATCAGGTAAGAAAAGATATTTGACTGTGACAGTGGTGAGAATTCTCTAGCACGGCAGGTTTTTTATATAATTCTCCAGAAAATGCTAAAGAGGGAAATAAACGTCAAATGAGTAGTATAGAATTTAATCAAAAATTAAAAGAAGAAGTAAAAAAATGAGCCATTTTGAATATATTTAACTGAAATGTGCAGATGGCTACAGATTTTTATAGGAGAATAGCTCAATGAGAATATACACAAGCAGATTATCAATTATTTACAACCAATGCTGCCATTCTCACATCTAGCTTCCAAAGCTGTGGAATTGCTGTTCCTGTGTGGCCAAAATACATTCAAAGAAATTTGACAGCAGCGGAACGTACATGATGATTGTCTAGTTGATTTGTGGATTATGATAATATGAGTTTATGAGAGGCTTTTGAGAGTGGGTGAATATCTTGACTTGTTGGTAAGGCGTTGAGTAATTGTAATAATATGACTCCATGACAAAGAAATACTTGGAGAAATCTAGCAACAGTGTGATGTTATGCAGCATGAATTTTCGGATTATATAAATTTTTTACATCAAAAAAGAAATGGCGGGCAAAAGCATGAATTACGGGTGCTGCAATTTTAGGAAGTCAAATGTTGACTTGAGAATGACCTCTAAGTTTGATTAATAAATTAATAAGTTGATGAATATCAATGAGTGATTTAAATTCAAAATTTTGAAATGCTTTTTGAGATGCTGTAAATTGAATATGAAAATCTTGAATAGAGTCGGCTTCTACTATAGCCCCTGCAATGTGTTCAATGATGGTTTTTAATCCACAAACGACTATATGAGATATTAACACTATGACAGAACAATATAAAAGAGATCCGAATGCACGAATGGTTTTCCGCTGAGAGGCAATAAATAAACTTAGAAATAAATATTGACAACAAAGTGCAGAGTATTTTTCTGCAACATTTTCTGATAAATTTGATGAAAGAAAGCGAAATAGTTGGTTAGCTTCTATTGGAATTGCTGATGTATCTAATATTTCCAGACAAAATGTTCGTATATGTGAATTGGCTGATAATGCGGCAATGAATGAGGTAATTATAGAAAAATATAGAACGGAACATTGAGTGAAGGAAACAAGTGATAAAAAAAGGAAAAAAGAATATGAAGAATATGTTCAAAATTTAAAAAATAGGAATCAAGCTATAGATATAGCGGTACTTGAACAACATCCCGAATGGTTTGAGTTGGATAAAAAAGCTACATATACAGAAAGAACAGTAGACAATCAATTTAAGGAAACGTTGGTGAATCAAGTGAATGGGCTGGGAATAGATGAAGCAAAAAAATTAGAGATTAAAACTGCTATTAAAAAATTTTATGATAAGAGAAATATTGATGTTAAGCCTCTTGTTAGTGATTTTTCTTTGTCAACTGAAGAAGGTTTATTGGTTTTAACTAGCCATGGCTGACAAAAAACTAAAATTGATGTTAATAAGAATGAAATTGTAAATTTTTGAAATGAAATTAGGTTTTCAGATTTTTCTGAATTGTTGGATGTTGCTGATTTGGCAAATAAAATATTAGAATCTCAAAAATGACAAATAGCTGTTGGCTATCCTCCATTTCAATATAAAATTGAAAGAAAATGAATATGCTTTAATAGTGCTAACAATATTCGAAAAGATATCATAACACGAAATAATAGTTGAATGGATACGAGGGTTTTGTCTACTTGACGATGATGAGCTACAGGTAAGATAGATACACTTTATAACCATCCAAAAGAATTTGCTGAATATTTATCTAAGCGTCGGATGGACCTTAACAAACCTGTTTCTTAACAAAAGTACATGCAATTACAATAGAGAGTCGGCATTATTTTATGTTGACTTTTTTAGTTAAATGTATATACATGGTTGTATGAATTTTTTACATGTATGTTATAAAATTGTTTATGGAAACGTTAAAAACAGGCAACATTATAAGTCGTTCTAGAAGAAACTTTATAATAACTGCTATGTTAGCAGGAATTCTTTGTTTATGAGGTTCATCATGTGGTAAGACGACAACAAGAGATATTAACAATCAGAGAAATGAAATTGAGCTTTTATCTGCTAATATTTCTCATTATATTAATGCTCGTAAGAAATTAGTAAATGATTACAATACTATTTTGGCGTATTCGAAAACGGAAGCGAATGAATATGAAATTGATAATCATTTGTGTTTGTTGGAAGATCAAATACATGATTATGATGAAAAGATAAAGGATTTGATTGAAGAAAAATTGAATGCAGAAGTTTCGTTAAATGAAAAAATAGAAGATAGATGAACACCATGAGTTCATTCAGCGATAGATCCAAATAAGTGGGATTATTTATTAACAATCCAATAATTAATAGAATCAGATTTATTCGAAAGCAGACTTAAAAAGAGTCTGTTTTTTATTTTTCTTTTGACTTTAAATATAGAAAATGTAGACTGAATGGGATATTTATATCTTTATAAAACTTTAATGCGAGCTGTTTGAATCTGAGCATTCTTGTTATGATCAATTCTTTGATATCTTATTTTTTATCTTCGCTACGAATACAAAGATACGGTAAACGAATTACGTTCTCATCTAAAAGAAGCAAACAATCAAATACAACACCTACAAGAAGAATTGGATGAATATATGCTACAAAACCAAATATTGAAAGAAGAAGCAACAAAACTTCTTGATAAAAACGGTAACTTGAATGAAGTTGTGTCAGAATTATCTACTTATTATGTTCATATCAAAAAAGCTAGCGAAAAAACTCAAGAGCTAAATGAATATCTCACAAATCCAGATGAGGCATTAGAAGAAAAAATTAAAAAAAATAATAAGAAATCTGAGGAAGAAAAAAAGTTTTTCTAGTTTTAAAAAAGTATTTAAGAATAGATGTGATACGATAGTAAACATGTTGAAATTCGATCACCAAAAGAATGATATAACGCTGTAGCCGACCAGTATAACCAATCTCACGAACATTTAAATTCATTTTATCGCGTAGAATTTTTACGTTTTTTACCCAGATGAAAAAATTTTAGAATTATCGATTTATGAGCTTGAGATGGTAGAATGTTTTGAGTTTTAAACTCTATTCCTCATACTGAAATTACGGCTTGTGATATTTCTGAAAAAATGTTAAAAAAGTATCCAAAATGAGCAAAAAAACAGGTTATTGATTTAGAACAAACATTTCCATTTGAAGATAATTCATTTGATTTAGCTTTTTGTTTTTTTACTCTTGAGCATATCCAAAATATTGAAAACTTTTTCAATGAAACATATCGCATTCTTTCAGATGATGGTCAAATTTTTATTGGTCATTTTTTCCAAAGAAGAGAATTTGAATGGACAGCTAATCAAAAAAAATTCAAAATTCAGCAATACAAACGCTCAACTGAAGATATTGAACAAGTTATGAAAGAATCATTTTTTAATGTAGATATAGTTCCTATGTGCGATAAATGAGTACACACTGGAGATTTAATAATTTGAAAAAAGTAGGAGTTAAATCCTACTTTTAATATGCTGATTTTTTAAGTTTATTTCTTAATGATTGCTTCGATAGCAGCAAATGAACCTTTATCTTTTTCATTAATAATGATATAAAGTTCATCTCCAGGTGTTCATTTGAAGAAAGTTACAGCTGCTTGATTAAGGAAATAAACTGTTCCTTCATCTGTAACTGCGGTAAATTTATTATCATCTGTACGAGAAAGAATAGCTCTGAGATGTTTTCTATCTGCTGGTTTAATTAATTTATAAATAAACTTTCCATCAGGCATAACCTTGAGTTTAAGTGTATCTCCAGGAATAAGTTTTGTTTTTGAAGAATAGTTCATTGGAACTGGATATTTTTTCTGATCAGCACCAACCATAAAATATCCATCAAAAAGTCATTCAATAACTTCTACTCCTTCTTCTGAATAAGTATTAAGCTCTTGATTTCCTATAGTATCATCTCATTCAGCTGAACTTAAAGATTTAATATCCATTGGATCAAAATTTACCAATTGATCAAGAATTACCTTCATTTTCTTAAGTTCAACCTCAACATTTGTGATTTCATTACGAAGAAAATTAATCATTTGTTGATGTTTCTTCATCACTTCAGGATCAATTGATTCTGATTTTTTAAGAGTTGGTTTTACAGCTTTAGATGCTGTTTTTTTTGCTTCTGCCATTTTTGTTTTTGATTTTTATAAATAAAATTTCATACGTCAAGTATATACCTTTTTTCTAATATTGCAAATTTTTACCAAGAAAATTTACAATAAATTTTAACAAACAGTCTGAACAAAAATCCTCATTCGTTATGGAATAAGGACAATATTAAGAAGCTTATTCAATTTGCCCCGACCCGGAGTCGAACCGGGATTACAGTCTTCGCAGGACTGTGTCCTATCCATTGAACGACCGGGACATCAAAAAATTACGCGAATTAATTGTAATAAATCACCCGTAAAAAACAAGACAAAAAAATCCAAATCTGAATTTTTACTTGATTTTTGTATGATTAAAACTAACCTACAATGCATGTAGGTTTTTATATTTATTTTTTTTCGAAATGACTGAAGAAAAAACTCAAAATGAGCAAAAAAACACAGTTGGTACAATCGGAATGCGGTTTAGCATAATCTGATTGGTTGCTCTAATTACTGTATTTTTTATACGACTTTGACTTCCTTTGTTGTTGGTATGACTTATACTATGAATAATTGGATTGTTCTATAAACCTAGAGGAAAGGCTCGAGTTGCTGTATCTATTCCTTTAGTTGTATTTATTGCTCTAGCATCAGTGGTTTGTTATGTTTGGTCATCTATAAAAACTCCAACTACACAGTTTACGGATTGGATAAAAGTAGAGTTTGAAAATATAGATGATGAAAATTTTGATAATGATAGATTCAACGCTATAACAAACGAAGAATTCAATAATATTCGCGCTTCTCTAACTGAAGAAGAATTCAAAACACTGCTTGAAAATAGCACATGATCTAACACGTTAGAAAAATGAGCTTATGTACTCTTTGGATTGTTGCAACAAGGGTTTGAAAATTCGTTAGAAAGATACAATAATGAATTGCCTGAAGTTGATGAAAACGATGAAAATGAATTAGATGAAGTTGTAGATGAAGATAGTAATAATGAAGAGGATGAAATAGAGACAAATGAAGTTGAAGTAGAAAATGATGAATCATCTTTACAGAATGAAAAGAATGACATTGACGAAATTCTAAATATTCTTGAATAAAAAATCTTATTTAAAATAAAAAAGGAAGTCATTTGACCTCCTTTTTTTGTTTTAAATTGTTTCTTAATCATTTAATAAAGATAATCTGTATAACATTTTGTATACGTCTCATCTAGTAATTATGGCATACGGATCTTCAATATCATCAATTAATCATTTTTCATATACAGCATATAAATGTTTTAAAAATCGCCATTTTCAATTCATCATATATTTATTTCACCGGACAATCCTTGATAATATTGTAGAAGCTTCTGCTAATGTTAATTCAGTATATGGACGAAAATTACGTAAAGTATCAATTCAATTAGATTCATATCACATATATCATAATTCACAAGACTGTGAAATAAAGAACTTCATTTCATTATCAACTTTTCACATGTCTAAATATTGTGAACAAAAGTTTTGTTTGCTCTCATCAGGATTTTTTCCTAAAAATTCTATTGCAAAAATTGATGATATTTTTGCCATTTCTTGCCTGTTTAATCAATCATTTAATCTAACATCTTCAATATTTATATATTTGGTTAAACCTTTTTCATATGCTCGACTGTAGGAATCGATTAAATCTTTTCAATATTTGTCATAATCATCATCTGTTATTTTAATTTTATTATCTCATTCATTAGCAGCATTTCATTCGTCATTAAGATTATTTGGACTTGATTCTTTGTCTCTTTCAATAATTTGTGGGTTTACTCAAGTCTGATTATTTGTTGATCAGTTAGAATTTGTAGTGTGAGATCCACCTCATCCTCCACTATATCATCAATTTTTATTTATTTGTTCCCATTGAGCCACAAAATAAATTATATCTCCATCTATAAGTGATAAATTATTAGTAATTTCTTCTCAATCTGCATACAGATTTCCATAATTATCTTTCCATCATTTGAAAGTATATCATTCTTTAATTCATGTATAATTCTCAATTTGTCATGTAGTAATATTTGAATATCCAACTAATAAATTTTCCATTAATTCATTTCATTCTTCATCTACAAATTTAATTGTATATGTGTTTGTTTTTACTTTTCAGTATACAGTTAAACTATTATCACTTGGAATATTTTCGCTTTTTAATTCGAATGGAATTTCCTCATCTAAATCATTTAAAATATATCGCTCGATATGTTGTCATTCTGATAAGCCAACTTCTGTTTCAATTTGATCTATGCTATTATTTATCGCTTCTTGACTTGGATTTAATCCATGTAAAAATTTTATATGTTTATCTTCTGCTCCACTTGCAGATAGTGTTAACATATATTCGTTTTTAAAACAACGTACATTTTGTCACCATTTTCAATCTGTACTACTCGACGAAATAACTTCTCAATTCGTAAAATTTATCGTTGTTCTCCGTGATTTGTTGGTTCGTAATTGGTTTTCAAGACTTGATGACCAATAATTTCTATATATACCATTATCATCAATACTTCAGGCATCATGGTAATCATCATAATATCGATTATGATCTTCATTATTTAAAAAACCACCAGCAATTAATTTCATTTCCTCTGCAAAAGATTTTCAATATTCTCCAGCAGGAATAAAAATAAATCACTCTGAATTTTCACTATAAACACATCAAGAATGTTGTTCACACCAGAGTTTTATTAATTCACTCCATTCTCATGCGCTTGGAATATGATATCATTCATTACATGGTCATTTTCTATCTAATACGAATCTTGCTATATGTTTATACATGTCATATCCTGCTATTGTTCCATCAGGTCCAATGTAAAACGTATCAGATTGTCATCATCGGTTGTCTCAATATGAATCTGAAGGATAATTTGCCCAAATATTTTTTGTATCTTCATCTTCATTATTCCATGGTTGGTTGTTTCAATATTGATAATAGTCTCAGGTCTCTCATACATTATTTGCTCATAAATTTTTGTCCTGTAAAGTAATTCCATAGCTAAAATCATCAGAATAAACTGTGATTTCTCAACTGTCTTTGTCCCAGACTACATGATCTCAATCTGATGCTAAAGTAACATTTGTAAATGGCGTAAAAATAGTGCTTAGTCAAAGTGTACTAATCGCCAATCAATTCCAAAAACTTCTTGTCATTGTAATAATGTGTAACTAGATAAAAAGTCCTATATTATATTCATTTTGAATAAATTTGTCAAAAATTTGAACATTTTTTTAAAAATGTAGTATAATAAGCATTTTTCTAACTTGCTTTCTTTTTTTGAATTTATATAATTAAGTTTAGATTTTAATTGTGTGCTTTTCTATGGCAAAAAAGAAGGGCGATGAAAAATTATTAACATTACTCGATATAGTTATCGATACTTATATTAATAAATGAGAACCTGTAGGTTCAAAGTTTTTGAATTCTTTAGAATGAGTTGAAGATGCTCCTTCTACGCTTAGAAAACACCTAAATCAACTAGAAAAACAATGAATGGTATATCAACCCTATAATTCTAGCTGAAGAATTCCTACTGTTGATTGACTAAAACTATATATAGAAAACTATCTTCAGCAAATGGAAGATATGCAGAGTTTAGAAGTTGATAGTGCTAGACAAAATATGAAGGAAATGGTAGAAATGTTAGGAAGTTTGGTAGATGGAGTAATTATTGGTTTTCTTAGAAACGACGAATACTACTACTTATGAGTAAATAATTTATTAAAAGAAACCGATAAAGATCACTTAGATGAAACCAAATCAATCATTTCATTTATCGAAGAAAAGAGAATCGTAAAGCACATCGATTGAAAAATTTTGAAAAAAAATCAGATTTACTACACTTTTATGGAAGATGATAATACAACCATTTCTGCTGTATATGCAAAAGTTGTATTAGAATGATACGACTGTATTTTAGCTATAGTTTGACCACTTAGAGTAAATTATAAAAAGAATGTTGCAATTCTTTCACAAGTTTTACAAAAATTAGACCAATAAAAATAAATCTGAATAAAAATTTAACAATATTTACTTTAATGTAAATTAGAATAATGACAGAAAAACCAGAAAATAATGAAAATTTCCAAAATTATGTAGAGCAAACCGAAGATCAAATCATAAAAAAAATAAAAGAAGATTTGAATCCCATTCAAGAAAATTTATTAGAACAGAAAATAACAGTCGACGAAGCAAAATCTGAACTAAAAAAAATAAATGAATGGCTACAATGAACTAAACTTGAAAATAAAGATAAAAAAGAAATCTGAAAAGCCTTCGAAAAATTAATTAATTTGGAAAAAAATATTGATGAAAATTCTCTCAAAAATGAAGTTAATGAAATAATAAACTTACTCGAAACTTTAACCAAGAAAGATTTAGCAAATCTGGAAAAAAATATCAAACAAAAACACATTCTGTGGCAAAGTGAACAAGGATATGAAAACGAAACCCAATATCTAGCAAAAGCAGATGAATGAAGAAAAGAATCTTCAAACAATTTAGAAAAAACTGTTCACGAGGCAGCTCAAGACCAACATCCTTGGGCTAAAAAAATTGGTGAACGAATGGAAAAATTAATGGCATAAAATAAAATTTTACTTAATACTCTTTCCATATGAAAGAAATAGTACAAAGCGCATGATGAATAGTTTATTATCTAGATAAAGATTGAGAACCTAGATATCTTTTGATAAAACGTCACGCTCTATCTGGAAAAATTGAACGAGTAGCTCCAAAATGAAAAATTCAGATTTGAGAAGATGAAAAGAAAGCTGCTATTAGAGAGATTTGGGAAGAAACTTGACTAAAAAAAGAAGATCTAATCGTAAAACAGCTACTTTGAACTACATCTCTAAGAAGTAGCGAAACGAAATTATGACACTTAGATAAAGATGTTACGTATTTTTTAATGAAATTTACGTGAGATCCAAATTCTGTAAAACTGATTGAATGAGAATGATATATCTGAGTTTATAAGCGAGCTACAATTGAAGAGGCTTTATGATTGATGTATTATGCAGATATTCGTGAATTAGTCAGAAAGAGTTATTTTATGATAAGAGAAGAAAAGAAAAATCAATGAGTAAAAGCTAATTTTTTTGATAAATTATAAAATTTTTTTGATAAAAATAAATGTTTTGGTTAAGTTTTAAGGTATAGTGTATATGATAAATCTTGTTTTTTTTATGTTTGCAAATGAGTTATAAATCATTATATTTTTGCGTAGTCAAGTTTTATTTTAATTTTGTGAAAATGAAAAGGTTTAGTATTATTAAAAGGGCATATCTTTGGGTGATTTTAGCTGTTTGTATAGGTTTATGATGAGCTTTTGTGTTTTTGATGACTGCGAATTATTCGGAGGAATTCACAGGATGAGTAAGTATTTCCATAAATACAAAAACAAATGCAGAAGAGATTCAGAATAATTTGAAAAATTATTTAGATGAAAATGATTATTGAAAAACAACTGTTCATGTGAATACAACAGAAGAAGAAACTCAGATAAAAATTAATGCTGATTTGAAGAATGATGATGTGGTTGCTCAACTTTCTACATGAGTTTCTAGCTTTTTGATTGATAAGTGATATGTGGAGACAACAGAGGATATTATTTGACAAACATTGACGTGACCTAGTGTTTGAGATTATATGAAGACGACAGCAATGCAGGCATTGATAATTTGACTGGTTTTAATGGTTATATATATGCTTTTAGCATTTAAGGAGATTAGAAAGTATATTTCTCCTGCGGTATTGTCTGGAGTTGTGCTTTGTGTAATGCTGTTTGATATTTTGGCGACAATTGGTGCGTATGGATTATGGATGTTGGTTAATGATACATTGCAGGTTGATACGATATTTATTGTATCGGTTTTGACAGTTATAGCTTATGGAATTAATGATGTAATTGTGATTTTTGATAGGATTAGGGAAAATATGACTAGAAATAAGGATAAGAATGTGGTTTACTGAAAATTATTTGAGGATAGTATATGGCAGTCTATTAGAAGGTCTATTTGAACTTCAATTTCTACATTAATTGTACTTGCGGCAATGTTCTTCTTGTGAAATAGTGCTGTATTACAACAGTTTTCATTTACAGTTGGAATGTGAATAGTGTTTGCTACATTGTCATCTATATTCTTATGAGCTCCTTTGGCTTATTTGTTGATGTGAAAGTTTAATAAAGAAAAGTGAAAGTTCTAATTATCATAAAATATGGATAGTTTTAAATTAAATTCATTTGTATATTATCAAGATAAAGATTTCTATTATTTTTGGAAGCCGGCAGGTTTAGCATCGTCACGATGAAAATCTGTCAGCTTTTTGGATTTGATGTGTGATGAAAAACATAATGAAATGATTAAAAATATTGTTCAATCTCAATTAGAATTTTTTGGTAAAGAAAGGGAACTCTGACTTTTAAATAGGTTAGATTGACCTACAACATGATTATTGTATTTTGCGAAAAATCCTAAAGTTTATAATAAGTTTCGTGAAATACAAAAAGAATGAATGATAGATAAATTTTATGTAGTGGAAGTTTATGGAGATATTCAAAAACGAGTAGATGAAAATTGAAATGTAATAAATTATCCTATTATGCACCATAAATTTAATGATGACCGTATGGTGGTGATTCGTTGAGAGAAAAATAAAGCTAAGTGAAAATGAAATATTCATAATGTGCAGACGGAAATTTGTGAAATGGAATACAATGAAAAAGAGAATCGTTCTACAATAGTAGTAAAAATTCATAAATGAATTCGTCATCAAATTCGTGCGCATTTATCAAGTATTTGATGTCCAATTTGTGGAGATAGTCTCTATTGTAAGAGTAAAAATCAAAATTTTGATAAACTTCAACTATTTTCAGTTTGAATCAGAACTGTTGAGTGTTTGTTATAAAAATCTTGCATTCAGATATAATATGTATACCATCTCATTGAGATTTTATTCTTTATTCATTTTTAAGATGAAAAATAAAATTCAGATTTTGGTTTTATCTTTAGTTGCTGTTATTTGATTTGTTTGAATTTCAAACGCATCTTATACATTATCAGGAGATGAATTAAAACAATTTAATTCTCAAAAAGCTACAATTAGTAAGGCTTCAAATTATGGATTGTGGAGTTATTATACACAGTTATGAAAGTGGTATGATCTTTTAAAAAGTGATGAGAGGTTAGCTACAATTTCTAGTGGTCTTAGGGATTATACATATTCGCTTTTTGATTCAAAAAAGAAATTAGCAAAGCAACAATATGTTTGAGAGAAATCTAAATTTTTAGATGAATATGAATGAGATATTTCAATCAACAGTGAATTTCCCATGGATAATTGTGTTTGACGATATAATACATTAGATAATATTAGTTTTGCGAATGATTTTCCAACAGCTCTTACTATAGCAGTTTGGTATAAAGAAAGCAATTGTGGATATTATTTGCCAGCTAATGGAGATGGACCATTCCAGATTGTGAGTAAAAATTATGGAAATGGTGAAATAACGGAAGAAATTTTTAAACAAACTGTTCAAGATTTTATAGATTTTTCTAAATCAAAGATAGATAGTTACAATAAAAAAGCTGATGAAGATTTTCCAGAAATAAAAATTAGTTATACTTGATTTGATTATACAGGTGTGGTTAGTTTTGCGGCACTTTATAATTGATGAACTAGAACTGGATGAATGGTGCAACCAAATGCTCCTAAATATGTATTTGATGGATATGGAAAGGATTATTCAAATGCGAAAAAATATGGACTATTCCCAGCTTTGTTAAAAGTATTAGATTGGGAAGTGGATAATATATAATTTAATTAAATAAGTAATTTATGAAAATATTATCTTGGAATGTAAACTGAATTCGTGCGGTAATTCAAAAATGATTTTTTGATTGGGTAAAAGAAAATGATGCAGATATAATATGTTTACAAGAAGTGAAAGCTTTTGAAATACAAATTCCATCAGAAATTAGATTTCATATGTCTGATTATGATTATTTATGGCATAAATGAACTAGACCATGATATGCGGGGACTGCAATATTTTTTAAAAAGTGAATAAAAATAGTAGAAAAAAAATCAGATTTTCCTTTTCATGAATTTAGTGATGAAGGTAGGGTTACTGAGTTAATATTTAAACAGAGAGAAGAGAAAATTCATCTATTAAATGTATACTTTCCTAATGGATGAGATCGTGCAGATTGAACGGAGATGTTGAGTTATAAATTAGATTTTTATGAAAAAATGAGAGAATATATTCAATCTATTCGTGATAAATGAGATGAGGTGATAGTATGTGGAGATTTTAATATTTGCCATACAGAGATAGATATCGCTAGGCCAAAAGAAAATGAAAACTCAATTTGATTTCTTCCAATAGAACGTGCAGAGATGGATAAACTTGAAGATGATTGATTAGTAGATGTATTTCGTAAATTAAATCCAGATTTGAAAGATCAATATACTTGGTGGAGTTATCGTGGATGAGCAAGACAAAGAAATGTTGGCTGGAGGTTAGATTATTTTTGGATTAGTCCAAATGTGTTTAACGATATACAGTCAATGAATCATCAAACTAATATTTTATGATCAGATCATTGTCCAATAGAATTGAATATGAAATAATAAAAGCATAAAATCTAGTGTATATGTAAGTTTCTTTCTAGAAAGAATTGATTTTTTTCTGTAAATGTTTATAATTTACTCTTGCTTAATATTAATTAATAACCAATAAAAATAAAATGTTATATGGTAGAGTTGATTTTTGAATTTAATGGAGATGAACATTCAATATGTGCATTTCTTGTGGTTATTCTTGTAGGAAAGGTTGATTTTAGTGTAAATACATTGGGATGTCCTGTAATTACACCATTGGATGAAGAATCAAAAGTATATGTTGACCGTGAATGCTCGGATTCTAGGTGGTATAATTATTTTTCATTTAGAATTGATGATAAACGTAGAGCTGTGGTATCGCCATTAAAAGGTCACCTTTCTCTTGTTAAAGCTAATGGAATTTCACATAATAGATTTCTTGCTATGCAGAGTCTTATTACTGCATGATGTTTTGTTGGCGAAAAGAAGCGAACAGAATTTCTGTTCGCTTTATAATTATCTTAAAAAATTAATTTAATTATTTGTTTTGTTTGAAATTTTAAGTTTTTTGTATAATGAAAAAAGTGGAATTGTTATATTCCACTTTTTTAGAAGAAATTTTCATATTATTCAACATTTCCTTCTTCGGTTTCTAGTTTGTATCAGTATTTTTTTGAAAAATCTTCTTGTATTAAAGTAAGATTTTGACTAGCATCTGATAATTCTTTGTCGAGAGTCTCAACTTCTGTGAAAATTTTGTCATAAACTCATTTTTCATCTTCTGTAAGTTCTTCTTTTTGTAAGTAAGGTAATAATTCATTGAACTTAGAATAGAAAGCTATCTCTTTTTCGATAATTGCTATTACTCAATCCTTGAGGGATGAGTCTCATTCCCAATCTCAAAGTTCTTTAATACTTTCTCATACGCTAGTACAGTTATCGATAGTACCATTTATGGCTGATTGAATATCATCAATTGAAGAAGATTCATCGTCATAAGTATCCCATATATTGTTTTCTAGATTAATACATTTTGAAGCCAAATCTACTAATGTATCGTTATAATTTATTATAGCTTCACTTTTTCAACTAATATCCTCGACTGCAACATCTGAAGTATCAGTGTTTTCTTGCTTGTTTCAACATCAAGCTAGTGTTCAAAAGATTAAAATCACTCATAATAGAGATAGAACTCAGAATTTTTTCATGGTTTGTATAAAGTATATAAAATGTACTATATTTAGTATGTTTATATTTTTGAGATGTGTATGCAAGTTTTTTTCTATTTATTTTTTGTCTTCATATTCTACTTCTAATTGGATTTTATCAGGGACTAAAGCCTTAGGGACAATTATTTGAAGAGTGTTATCTAATGTTAGTTTACTATGAATCTTATCGAAATATACCTGAGGAGGAATGTCGATTTCTAGTTCGATAGGTCATCGATAGCATTCTTCTTGGATTGGAATGCAAGATTCTTTGAGTTGAGGAGCTAATCTAAATCAGCGAACCAGAATTCTGTAATTTTCGATTTTTACTTCTACAGACTCCTTTTTTACTCATCAAAGTGGAATTATTATTACAACTTCTTGAGGTGATTCGTACATATCGTATGGAATGCTTGGTGTATTTAGTTCTGCCATAATAAAATATTTTAAATAAATCTGATACTAAAATATAGTTCTTCTAAGAAAATGCAATTATTCTTTTCACATTTCTATTACGTACTGTTGGAATAAGTCTCATTTTTCTTCAAAATTTTTCCAGCAGGAGAATGAAGGAGATGCCGTAGAAAGTAAACAAACCTTTCATTTACTAGTGTGTTCATAAGCGAACTTTACAGCTTCTTTCATGTCGCGAGTGTGTAATGTAGTATATCATTCTTCTCATAACATTTCTGCGATTTTTTCTCATGAGTCTGGGAAAAATACGATATTTTTAATCTGACTTTTTTTGATTCTTTCTACTAGAGCAGGAAAATCAAACCAGAATCATTCGATTCATCATAAGAATATTGTTTCAAGTTTGTCTCAAATTGCATTCATAGCGGCCATTGTAGAATCTGGAGTAGTAGCGATAGCATCATCGTAAAAATCGATTCACTTGAAATTTCCTACCAACTGTAATCTGTGGCGAACTGCTGTAAAAGTTTGAATAGCTTTTTGTAATGTAGTGGCTGGAATCTGGAGTAAATCAGCCAAAGCTACGATTGCAGAAATGTTTTGTAAATTGTGTTCTCAGATTAAATTTATATCAGATAATGGAAATACAGGTCTTCATTTGCAGTAGAAACAAACTCAATCTCGAGTAAAATCAGATTCTGCTCAATATGGAATAAGTTCTGAATTTGGAAATCTTTCTCTTAAATTGTAGTCGTTTAAAGTTTTTTCGTAAACGATTGTATGTTCACTTCAGTTGATAATATTAAATTTAGCTTTGGTATAGTTTTCCATATTTCAGTGCCGGTCAAGGTGGACTGGGAAAATTGCTCATAGAATTGAACAGAAGTTTTTCTTTTTTAGAGTTTCAAGCATGAAACTAGAAAGTTCGATTACTACGAAGTCATGTTTTGTCTCAAAATCTATTTCATCTAAAACAGCAGTTCAGATATTTCATACAAGTTTTGTGTCGTATCATGCAGTTTGTAGTAAATGATTTGTCAGGGCAGTCATGGTAGTTTTTCATTTCGAAGCAGTGAGTGCTATGACTTTTCATTCATAATTGTTGAAGAAAAACTGGACTTGAGTGAAAGTTTTGTCTTGAACAGCTTGAATCTCTGGATGATATGGAATACCTGCGGATTTGAAGATTAAATCGAAGTCATTTAGATTTTTTAGATAATTTTCTCATGTTTGAGAATTGATTCATTCCGGTAGATTATCTACAGGTTTTCAGTCTAAAATTGTGATATTTTCTGGTTTTACGTCGTGACGTAGTAGAAAATTGAGAGTCGATTTTCATTCTTTTCCATATCACAAAATTCAGATTTTTTTATTTAGTAGAATTGAGAAATCCATAATGTTGTTTATATATAAAAATAGTTTTGCAAATAATATGCAAAACTATTTTTTTTTCAAGGATTATGATATTTCTTAGGCCGTATAACTTCCGTTTGAATTTTTTTGAAAATATTTTGACTGACTAAAATATTTTTCGCTTTTTGCGTAAGAGAAAACCATGGATCATCAGTCTATTTTTTCCAATATTTCTTTTACTTTATATTTTCAACATGTAAGGGTGAAACATCACAAACTAGTAAGTTGTCATGTTTTATAAAGAAAAGATCAAACAGGATGTATTGCGATTCAGCGAGACCTATTGTTTGAAGATTCAAATCATTTAGGAAAGTTTCATTGTCGACTTTTTTTCTTATTCCATCTTTGTGTTTCAGCTGTTTTCCATGCTCACAAACTTGATTGATTGGAATTTTTTGTGTTTGAAAAAGAAGTCGCCCATTCTTTACCTCCAGAATTCTTTCCATGTCAGCACTTTTCAGAGTACTCTACGGTGTTTGTGTCCAAATTTATTACAAAAAAACGATTATTTTTTAGTTGGTTTTTTGTAAAATCTACAATTGTTAAATATTTTGTATTATTTAGGTGTCATTTAGCTTTTTCAGTTTCATATGCTTTTAATCCGCAAGCAAAAGGTTC
>JAEEGJ010009411.1_pt1 | contig 26144 bp, 24 predicted proteins | sample 8958761 | NCBI WGS metagenome assembly JAEEGJ01 (sample SAMN16246546, study PRJNA631951) | gut metagenome | biome: gut microbiome; feature: rumen; material: RS-attached | host: Bos | place: Iran: Karaj | collected 2018-10 | reverse complement strand
CGCTGACCGCCCCCGCCGCTCGGGAGCTCGTCTTCGCGCGCACCTGCTGCGTCTTCCTGCGCACCCGGCTGGAGACCATCCGGGAGCGGCTCGGCGCCGCCGACGCCTCCCGGCCGCTCTTCGCCGACGCGGAGGCGCTCTTCGCCGCCCGCGCCCCCATCTACGCGCAGGCCCCCTTCGTCGTCGACACCGACGGCCTCACGCCCGCCGAAGTCGCCGACGCGATCCTGGGACTATTGCCGGGGCGCGTGCTCCCTTAGGTTTTCGAGGAATTGGGCCGGAGTGAGGACGGGGATCCAGGTATTCCCCTGGAAATGACGGAGATTGGAGGTGAGCAGGAAATCGCATTCTTTGATCTCCGCACACGAAATCTGCAAAGCGTCTTCGAAGTCCGGACAGGACGACTCCAACGCGTCGCGGATGGAGAAATCGCTCATCGGGAGGACATCGCAGAGATGGAGCAATTCCCGGAGAACCTCTTCCAGCCGTCCGTTGCCTAAATGCTTCCGCAGGACATAAGCGATATCCGCTACGGACAGGAAAGAGAGATATAGCCGGATGTCATCCCCGGCCGAATCTTTCAGGTCCAGCAGCGTCCGGGCCGCTTCCTTTCCTTCGCGCCCCGGGACGTACAGGTCCAGGATGACATTGGTGTCCAGAAAGATCTTTGTCATTTCCCGAGGATATAAGCAAGCTTCTCGTCGCTTTCGATTTCCTCGTCCGTGAATGCGGGGAGGATGTCCAGCATGCGGCTGACGCGCACGGAGTGGGGGACAGGGAAGGAAACCTCCGGGTACTGCGGTTCGTCCCGGATGTCGGCCCTGAGCAGCGCCTCAACGTAGCTGTTCAGGCTTTTGTTCTGCAGGCTGGCCTTCTTCTTCAGCCGGTTGAGCAGCGGCTCCTCGAGCCGGAAGGCGGTCTGGATTCTGCGCGGATTCTCCATCTTTCTTTTTTCGCAAAGATAGAGAAAAGATAACACATTTACAATAGTGTTATACGCTGGGGGTCAGAACTCGTAGAGGTTGAGGCCGGTCTCGTCGTCGTACCTGCGGCCGGCCTTGGTGTCGCCGAAGCTGTCGACCAGCAGCTCGCAGGCGCCGTTGATGCGCGCGCTGAGCAGGTGGCCGCCGATGCAGCTGTAGTCGGCCCGGCTGCAGGTGGCGTGGACGTGGAGATAGACTTCTTTGTCCTTCTCCGAGATGTTGCCGGTGATGTTGGTGATCTCCATCTGCTCGGCGAAGGTCTTGTCCACATATTGCTTCGTGACCGGGTCGTACATCCGGAAAGTGGCCTTGCTGACGGCGCCGATGCCGGTCACCTGACCGCACAGGATGCCGACATGCTCACAGAAGGCCTGTAGGCCCTCCATCAGCTCGACGTGGTTGCGGATGCTGACGATATAGCGCTTGTTGTCGTCTTCGAACAGGTTGGAGCTGATCCGCTTGACTCTGGTATAGCAGAACAGGGGATGCTCTTTCTTCTTGAAAAGGGATGCCATGCTTACAGGATGTCTTCCCGCTCGCGGATGTCGCGGACGCGGAGCTGGATGGAGGCGGAGCCGCGGTAGTAGTTCTCCACGATGGCGTAGCAGACGTCGATCGGGTTTCCTTCGCGGATATAGTCGTAGAAGTCGGCCATGTTGAACGCGATCGCGGGGATCTGGTGGTACGGCTGGGACTCCTGGATGAGGTCGAGCTTGAGGTGGACGCCGCCCCCGCCGACCTTGCGGCCCGTGCCGGCGTCGTAGACGTTCTCCGTCATGAAGATCGGGTTGTTGTTGCCGGGGCCGAAGGGCTGGAACTGCTTGAGGATGCGGGAGAACTTGGGCGTGATCTGCGAGAAGTCGAGCTTGGCGTCGATCTCCACCACGGGGATGAGCATCTCGGACGTGATCCGCTCCGCGATGTAGGCGTCCATCCGGCGGGCGAATTCCTCGAGGTTCTCTTCCTTGAGCGTGAGGCCGGCGGCGTAGACGTGTCCGCCGAAATTCTCCAGCAGGTCGGCGCAGCTCTCGATGGCCTCGTAGAGGTCGAAGCCCGCGATGCTGCGGGCCGAGCCCGTCACGAAGCCGTTGGATTTGGTGAGCACGACCGTGGGCTTGTAGTAGGCCTCCACCAGGCGGGAGGCGACGATGCCCACGACGCCCTTGCTCCACTTGGGGTTGTAGACGATCGTGGCGTTGCCCTGCGCCAGGCAGGTGCCGGACTGGACCATCTCCAGGGCTTCCTGGGTGATCTCCCGGTCGATATTCTTGCGTTCGTTGTTGTTTTCGTTGATCTTCTCGCCGATGCGCATGGCCGTCATGGCGTCGGGGGCCGTGAGGAGCTCCACCGCCAGGCGGCCGGACTCCATCCGCCCCGCCGCGTTGATGCGCGGGCCGATCTTGAAGACGATGTCGTCGATGGAGATGTGTCCCGGCTCCAGGTTGGACAGGGTGATCATCGCCGCGAGGCCCTTGCAGGGGCTCTCGTTGAGCTGCTTGAGGCCGAAATGGGCCAGGATGCGGTTCTCGCCGACCATCGTCACGAGGTCGGAGGAGATGCTGACGACCAGCAGGTCGAGCAGCGGAATCAGCGTCTCGAAGGCGATGCCGTACTGCATCGAATAGGCCTGCACCAGCTTGAAGCCCACACCGCAGCCGGACAGGTCGTCGAAGGGATAGGTGCAGTCGGCGCGCTTGGGGTCCAGCACCGCCGCGGCGTCCGGGAGGGACTCCTCGGGCAGGTGGTGGTCGCAGATGATGACCTCGAGGCCCTTGCTGCGCGCGTATTCGACCTTGTCGATGGCCTTGATGCCGCAGTCGAGCGTGATGATCAGCTTGAAGCCGCCGTCCGCCGCCCAGTCGAGGCCCTTGTAGGACACGCCGTAGCCTTCGTCGTAGCGGTCGGGGATGTAGAAGTCGACCTGGTCCGTGTAGCGCTTGATGAACGAGTAGACGAGCGCGACGGCGGTCGTGCCGTCCACGTCGTAGTCGCCGTAGACCAGGATCTTCTCGCCGCCCGCGATCGCGCGGTGCAGGCGCTCCACAGCCTTGGTCATGTCCTTCATCAGGAAGGGGTCGTGGAGGGCGTCCAGGCTCGGCCGGAAGAAAGAACGCGCCTGCTCGAAGGTCTCGACGCCGCGCTTGACGAGCAACTCGGCAAGTACTTTGTCGATACCGACTTCAGTGGAGAGCCGCTCGACTTTGGCAGGGTCGGCCGGCTCCTTGAGAATCCATTTGCATTCTTTCGCCATATCATACAAAGATAACAAATAATTTCGTACTTTTGTACCATTATGGCAGAATATAGCGAACAAGAACAAATCCGCCGCGAGTCGCTGGCGAAACTGAGAGAACTGGGGATCGAGCCGTATCCGGCTGCTGAATACCCCGTTAACGCCACCGCGGCGCAGATCCTGGCAGAGTTCGACCCGGAGAAGGGCAATCTGCAGGATGTCTGCATCGCCGGCCGCCTGATGAGCCGCCGGATCATGGGAGCCGCCTCCTTCGGCGAGCTCCAGGACGAGACCGGCCGCATCCAGATCTATGTCAAGCGTGACGAGATCTGCCCCGGCGAGGACAAGACGATGTACAATACCGTATGGAAGAAACTGATGGACATCGGCGACATCGTGGGCATCAAGGGCTTTGCCTTCATCACCCAGACCGGTCAGCTGAGCGTCCACGCCAAGGAACTCACCCTGCTGAGCAAGTCGCTGCGCGTGCTCCCGATCGTCAAGGAGCAGGACGGGCAGGTCTTCGACGCGTTCACGGATCCCGAGCTGCGCTACCGCCAGCGCTATGTGGACCTGATCGTCAATCCGCAGGTCAAGGATACGTTCGTCAAGCGGGCGAAGATCATCGCCACGATGCGCGAATACTTCAATGCGGCCGGCTGCCTCGAGGTCGAGACGCCGATCCTGCAGGGCATCCCGGGCGGCGCCACGGCGCGTCCTTTCGTGACGCACCACAACGCCCTGGACATCCCGCTCTATCTGCGCATCGCCAACGAGCTCTACCTCAAGCGCCTCATCGTGGGCGGCTATGCGGGCGTGTATGAGTTTGCCAAGGACTTCCGCAACGAAGGCATGGACAAGACCCACAACCCGGAGTTCACCTGCATGGAGATCTATGTGGCCTACAAGGACTACAACTGGATGATGAAGTTCGTGGAGACGATGCTCGCCAAGGTCTCCAACGCCGTCAACGGCACCACCAGGGTGAAGATCGGCGACAACGAGGTCGACTTCGGCGGCGCCTACCGCCGTCTGCCGATCCTCGACGCCATCAAGGAATACGCCGGCGTGGACGTGAAGGGGATGGACGAGGATGCGCTGCGCGCGACCTGCAAGCAGCTGCACGTGGACATCGAGCCTTCGATGGGCAAGGGCAAGCTGATCGACGCCATCTTCGGCGCCTACTGCGAGGACAAGCTCATTCAGCCGACCTTCATCACCGACTATCCTGTGGAGATGTCTCCGCTGACCAAGCGCCACCGCACGGACCCGACGCTCACCGAGCGCTTCGAGCTGTTCGTGTGCGGCAAGGAGCTGGCCAACGCCTATTCCGAGCTGAACGATCCGGTGGACCAGCTGGAGCGTTTCGAGGAGCAGGCGCGTCTCAAGAGCAAGGGCGACGACGAGGCGATGTATATCGACATGGACTTCGTCCGTGCGCTGGAATACGGCATGCCGCCGACCTCCGGCCTGGGCATGGGCATTGACCGTCTGACGATGTTCATGACGGGCCAGACGACCATCCAGGACGTGCTCTTCTTCCCGCAGATGCGGCCGGAGAAGGTGCTGAAGAAAGAGAACAAGGACCAGGCCGAATAGTTCCGACGCCCTATGCCGGAAGTGATCTCCTCTCCTTCGAACCCGAAGGTCAAACGGCTCCTCGCGCTGCAGCAGAAGTCTTCTGCGCGGCGGGAAGCCGGTCTCTTCGTGGTCGAGGGGCGGCGTGAGCTCCAGCATTGCATCGACGCCGGTTTCGCGGTCGACTCGGTCTTCTACTGCCCTTCGCGTTGCGGAGACGCTCCCCGGCAAAACTTCGCTTCGCTCATCCCCCCCACTGCTGCGCAGCGGGTCCCCCCCGTTTACGAGGCCACGGGTGGCCACGGTTTTGCCGGGGAGGTCTCCGCAAACGCGAAACTGTTTGAGGTCTCTGAAGAAGTATATGCGAAGATCGCGATGCGGGAAGGGACCGAAGGGGTGATTGCGGAGGTGCGGGCGAAGGAGCGCAGGCTCGAAGAGCTCACGCTGCCGGAGCGGCCGCTGGTGGTCGTGCTGGAGAGCGTGGAGAAGCCCGGCAACCTGGGCGCGGTGCTGCGCAGCGCCGACGCCGCCGGGGTGGACGCGGTGCTGTTCTGCGACCCGCTGACCGACCTTTGGAATCCCAACCTGATCCGCGCTTCGATCGGCGCCGTGTTCACGGTGCCGTGCGTGGCCTGCAGCTCGTCCGAGGCTATCGCCTTCCTCAAGGCACGCGGCATCCGCATCCTCACGGCGCAGCTGCAGGATTCTTCTCTCTATTACGATTGCGACATGACTGTCGGCACCGCCCTCGTGATGGGCACGGAGTCCACCGGACTGACCGATGCCTGGCGCGCGGCCGCCGACGCGCACATCCGCATTCCGATGCTGGGCCGCCTGGACTCGCTCAACGTGTCCGTGTCGGCCGCCATCCTTCTTTTTGAAGCCGTCAGACAGCGCCAGAATGGATAGGTTCGGACTCATCGGGCATCCGATCGCCCATTCGCTCAGCCCGGCGCTCTTCACCGCCGCATACGGCGGGAAATACGCCTACGACCTGATCGAGACGCCCGATTTCGACGAAGCCTGGCGGCGTTTCCTCGCCGGCTACAGGGCCATCAACGTCACGGCGCCCTTCAAGGGCGACGCCTTCGCGCGGGTGGACTGGAAGAGTCCCGAGTGCGGGCGCGTCGGGGCGACCAACCTCGTGGTGAAGACGCCCGACGGGACGAAGGCCTACAATTCCGACTACCGGGGTGTGAAAGCCCTGCTGGAGCCGCTCGGCTGCCGCACGGCGGCCGTGGTCGGCTACGGCGGCGCCGGCAAGGCCGCCCTCGCCGCCGCCGAGGACCTCGGCTTCGACACTCGGCTCTACCGCCATGCCGAAGTGGCGGGCGGCGTGCAGGCCGACGTCGTCATCTACACCCTGCCGCGCGCCGTCGAAGGCATCGACCGCATCGACTGCGCCCACCTGCTCGAAGCCAACTACAAGGATCCCTGCCTGGCAGGCCGTCCGGGCTATATTCCCGGCTCCGCCTGGCTGCTGATGCAGGCCGTCACGGGCTACGCCCTGATGACCGGCGAGGCGCCGGATCCCGCCCCGATGAAAAACGTTTTCCTGTAATCAACTTGATAAGACGATGAAAAGACTGCTGCTGCTTCCCTTCTGTATCCTTTGTCTGGTCGCTTGTTCCCGTGCGTCAAGGCAGGCGGTGATGCAGGCGGAGCAGTTGCTGAAGACCCAGCCGGACAGCGCCCTTCTCGTCTTGCAGCAGCTCTCTTCGAAAGACCTCTACCCGCGCAGCCTGCGGGCGCGCTATGCCGTGCTGCTCACGGCTGCGCAGTACAAGAACTACATCGAAGTCCAGAGCGACTCGCTGATCGGGCCTGCCTATGATTATTACCACCGCTACGGCAGGCTGGAGCGGCGGATGATGGCTGCCTATTACCTGGGAATCGTGAAACAGAACGCCGGCAAGACCGTCGAGGCGTCTTATCTGTTCAACGAGACGTCCTCCCTGGCGGAGCGCCTGGGCGACAGGCGTTATCTCGGCTTCGCCTACGACCACCTGAGCGTCCTGAGCGCCGATAATCTCGACACGCAGTCTGCCTATGAATACTCCCGGAAGGCCGCCATGGCCTTCGACGCGGCCGGCGAGCGGCTTTCCGCCAATTTCGCCCGCGTGGACATGGCCCAGGCCCTGCAAACTCTGGGGGAGGAGGAGCCTGCCCGTCGGATCGTCGATTCACTCGTGGCGTGCCCCGACGTCACGGACCCCAGCCTGCGGTATTATCTGTATGCCATCAAGGCGGACTTCGCGTTCCTCGAGCAGAAGTACACCGAGGCGGAGGACCTCTACGAGGAGGCAGAATCCTTCGGAATTCCGCTCAGCCTGCCCGGGCTGTGCCGGCTGGGCGTGATCATGGAAATGACGGGGCGGAGCGCGGAAGCGGACCGCTATATGGACAGCGTCGCGCCCCTGTTGCGTACATCCGCGGACAGCACCTTCTATTTCGATTTCGTCCATCAGATCGGACTGCATCGGGGAGACATCAACATGGCCTACCGGGCAAAACGGGAATCCCTGGACCTGCAGAACCGGACCATCGCCTCGCAGCTGAGCCGCTCGATCACCCACAGCCAGCGGGCCTACTTCGAGGAGCGCTATTCCGCGGAACGGTCCCAGAAATGGATGCTCGTGCTGCTCTGCGCCCTGATTACCGTTTCCTTGCTGACGGTGATCCTGATCGCTTTCATCCTGCTGCGGAAGCGGAAGATGCAGGTCGTGGAGGAAATGGAGAAGGTGGAAGGCCTCAGCAAGGACCTGAAGTTGATGCAGGACAAGCAGAAAGGTGCCGGCGCCGTCCTGTCTTCCCTGGTCCGGGACAAGATCCGGCTGATGCAGAAGCTGACCGACTCCTATTTCTCGTGGACGGACGAAGCGCTGTATGTCCGCGAGCGGACGCACGGCAAGGCGATGAAGGAAGACGTCATCTCCGAATTCCGCTCGTCGCTGCGCGCGCTGCGCAACGACGAACAGTTCATCCCGTCCCTCGAGAAGACTCTCGACATCAGCAACGGCAACGTGATGACCCGCTTGCGCGAAGCCTTCTCCGGCTCGTCCGAGCACAAGATGAAGGAGATGGACTTCAAGCTGCTGACCCTTTTCTTCGCCGGTTTCACGCCCAAGAGTATCAGCTTCATCATGGATATGACGGAGGAATCCGTCCGGACGCGCAAGAGCCGTTACAAGAAACTCTTCCTGTCGCTGGGCGAGGATTATTCCGACTTCGCGGAGCGCCTGAATTAGGGCGTTGTTTTGTCCGTGTCACGCAGGTATTTTTCTTTACTGTTGATAATCAGCGAGTTACATTTTCATTTGTAATGCCCTGAATAGCGGAAATTTGGTGTTTTCACACTAATTTTGCATTGAAAACAAACACACAAAATTATGAAGAAAACACTATTTATCATCATGGCCCTTGTGGCCGCTTCCTTCTTTGCCGTGCCGGCTTTCGCCGACGGCGAGGGTGAGGGCGAGATAGACGGAGGCGAGCCTCCTTACATCACCCGGCTATATTCCAGTGCATCGCAGATAGCTAAACCCCGCACCGAAGCGTATGGCGGTGTCGAGGTCTATATCGCCCCGAACCTTATTTCAATTACGGCTACAACAGAGAGACCTGTCAAACTCCGCGTCGTTGACCTTGGCAGCGGACAGACCGAGGAGCTCCCTTCTATCTATTTCAGCATTTTCCAGCTCCCCCCGACGTTCTCACCTGACTATATGGTAATCGAAGCGGACGGAGACGTTACATTGTATGGGTTGGACGGCCCCTCGTTGTAGTGGTTGGTAATAATTGTTATTCCTGAACTTATGCTGCTTTGTCGAAGGCCCCGGGGCGGAAGGGAGAGACGATGCTCCTGACCCCGGCCCGGTACTGACCTGAACAAGACAAGAACAACAATAAACAGTTAAGAATCCTCCCAGCCGGTTCCGGCCTCCGGAGTCTTCGACAAAAAGCAGTTATGAGGAACGTTGACATACTCCTTGTCCGATCAATGCGCGTCTCGCGTTCTGCGACACATCTGTGAGCCTCCCAGCGTCAAAATCATGCTCAAACAACTGTGAGGACAAGGGTATGCCGAGGGAGAGGGAACGGATATTCTCTGCCGGTGCAAGTTTGTTTTCTTCAATTGCCCGCCAGTAGCGCCGGTGTCTGATATCCAAAGATCCGCTACCCTCCAAAAAATCTCCCGGGCGTCACTGGCGGCGTCCGGGAGTTTTCTTTTCGGTATATTCAGTCGCTAGAAGAGCGTCGGCTCATCGAAGAGGTCGCCGGGCAGGTCCGGGACTTCGTCGAGGTCCGTGGTGTTTTCGCCGGCAGATTCTTCGCTTTCGCTCAGAACGACAGGATTGTCGTTCAGGCTGACAGGTGTACCATTGTCATCCCCGGCCTGGTCTGGCGTCTCTTCTTCCGGCTCGTCTACGACGAGCGGCTCAATGAAGCGGACGGTCTTGACCTCGCCGCGCTCGGCGCATTTCTTGCCCTTGGCGGCGATGCCCTTCTTGCCGATCCAGTCCTCGGCCACGATGGCCTCGGGCTCCTTGTCCGTAAGCTTCCAGACCACCTCGTAGCGCGGGTGGCGGTCGCCGCTGAGCTCTACGAGCCAGGACTTGGGAGCGTCGGAGATGAAGCTGACCGGGGTGTTGTCGCTGGGCACGAAGGAGAAGCGCTTGACGTAGAAGCTCTTCACGGCGCCGTCCCAGTAGAGGGCGGTGAAGGTCTTGTCCGGATCGAATTTCTCGATCAGCAGCACGTCTCCCTGGTAGCGGTTGACCAGGTCGTAGGAAGTGGTGTAGAAGGTGCCGTTCTTGAACACGGCGAGCACCTTGTCGTCGTCCTTGAACTGGCCGAGGTAGATGCCGTGGCCGTCGTCGTTGAGCTTCTGGATGTCGGTGTCGTACCAGATGTCCTTGCCGGCGATGGTGCTGACGCCCTTGCTCTTGAGCGTGATGCGGCTGATGACGTTCTTGCTCACCAGGTTGCCGCGCGCCGTCTTGCTCTTGACCGCCAGCGTGGAGAAATCGTACTCGAAGGCCGTCTTCTTGAGCTTCGGCTTCGGGCGCAGCTGCACGCGCACGGTCTCGGCCTCGCCGTTGTGGTTGGCGGAGAACCAGACGATCTGCGAGCCGGCGGCGCCGGTGGTGATGTCGTATTCCTTGTCGCGCGTCACGGACGTGATGGCGAAACGCTTGGCGTAGTAGATGGAGGTCTTGCCCTCGCGGTAGATCACGTTGTAGATCGTCCGGGAGTCGCCGCGGTTGAACAGGCCCACGTAGAGCAGGTCCTTGCCGAAGAAGGCCTTGTCCTCGACCTTGGTGATGCGGTACTTGCCGTCCTTGCCGATGACCACGATCTCCGAGAGGTCGGAGCAGTCGCAGATGAATTCGCCTCCGTCGTCGCGCTTGAGGCCGATGCCCACGAAGCCTTCGGCCAGGTTGGCCTGCAGCTTGGCGTTGTTGTTGATGACCTTGGTGGCGGTGATGGTCTCGAAGCCGGTCAGCTCGGTGCGGCGCGGGAAGTCCTTGCCGTACTTCTTCTTCAGGGCCTTGAACCAGTCGATGGTGTAGCGGTCGATGTGCTCGATGTTGTCGCGCACGACCGCCATCTGCTCCTCGAGGGCGAGGATCTTCTCGTCGATGGCCTTGGTGTCGAACTTGGAGATCTTGCGCACGGGCTTCTCCACGAGCTTGAGGATGTCGTCCAGCACGATCTCGCGGCGGAAGAGGTCCTGGTAGTTCTTCATCTGGGAGAAGATGTCCTGGATCTGCGTGTCCCAGTCCTGCTGGTCCTGCTCGAGGACCTTGTAGATGCGGTTCTCGAAGAAGATGCGCTCCAGGGAGCTGTAGTGCCAGTCGGCCTCCAGCTCGTCCAGCTTGATCTGCAGCTCCTGGAGCAGCAGGTCGCGCGTGTGGTAGGTGCCGTATTCGAGGATCTCGTTGACCGTGATGAAGACCGGTTTGTTGTCCTTGATCACGCAGGCGTTGGGGGCGATGTTGATCTCGCAGTCCGTGAACGCGTAGAGCGCGTCGATGGTCTTGTCCGGCGACACGTCGTTGGGCAGGTGGATCAGGATGTCCACCTTGTCCGTGGTCATGTCTTCGATCTTCTTGATCTTGATCTTGCCCTTGTCCTTGGCCTTGAGGATGGAATCGATCAGGTCGCGGGTGTATTTGCCGTAGGGGATCTCCGTGATGGCGACCGTGTTCTTGTCGATCTTCTCGATGCGGGCGCGCACCTTGACGGAGCCGCCCCGCTTGCCCTGCAGGTACTTGCTGCAGTCGGCGAAGCCGCCCGTCGGGAAATCGGGATAGATCTCGTACGGCTTGCCTTCGAGGATGGCCACGGAGGCGTCGAGCAGCTCGTTGAAGTTGTGCGGCAGGATCTTGGAGGCGAGGCCCACGCCGATGCCTTCCGTGCCCTGCGCAAGCAGGAGCGGGAAGCGCACCGGGAGCTCGGTCGGCTCCTGGTTGCGGCCGTCGTAGGAGTTCATCCAGTGGGTCACCTTCGGGTCGAACACCACCTCCTTGGCAAACTTGCTGAGCCGGGCCTCGATGTATCGCGGGGCGGCGTTGGAGTCGCCCGTGAGGATGCTACCCCAGTTACCCTGGCAGTCCACGGTCAGGCCTTTCTGGCCCAGCTGGACGAGGGCGCCGAGGATGGACTGGTCGCCGTGCGGATGGTACTGCATGGCCTGGCCGACGATGTTGGCGACCTTGGTGTAGGCGCCGTCGTCCATCCGGTACATTGCATGCAGCACGCGGCGCTGCACCGGCTTGAGGCCGTCCACGATGTGGGGGACGGCGCGGTGCAGGATCACGTACGAGGCGTAATCCAGGTACCAGTCCTTGAACATCCCGGAGAGCTTGAACTTGCGTGCGTCGCTGCCGAGCAGCCTGTCAAAGCGCCCCGAGGAAGGACCTTCCTCTTCGATGACCTGTTCTTCTTCTATGGTTTCTTCGGGGGTGATGATGTTCTCTTCTTCCATATTCTACTCTTCGTATCCGAATTTGCGCAATTCTCGCCGGCTCTCCCGCCAGTCGGGATCCACCTTGACGTATATCTGCAGGAAGACCTTCTTCTGGAAGAAGTCTTCCATCTCGATGCGGGCCTGGGTGCCGACCTTCTTCAGGGCGGCTCCCTGGCGGCCGATGATGATGCCTTTCTGTGACTCGCGCATCACGTAGATGACGGCGCCGATGTCGTAGCGTTCCGCGCCTTCCTTGAAGGACTCGATGCCCACTTCGCAGCAGTAGGGAATCTCCTCCTTGTAGTTGAGGAGGATCTTCTCCCGGATGATCTCCGAGGCGAAGAAGCGGAGGTTCTTGTCCGTGAAGGCGTCCTTGTCGAACCACGGCGGACACTCGGGCAGGCGCTCCAGCACGGCGTCGAGGATGCTCTCGAGGTTGAAACGCTCCTGCGCGGAGGCCGGAATGACCGTCGCGGCGGGGAGTTTCGCCTTCCAGTAGTCGAGCAGTTCCACGACGCGCGCCTGGTCGCTGACGTCGATCTTGTTGACGACCACGATGACGGGACAGTCCACGTGGGAGAGCTTGTCCACGTACTCGCTGTTCTTGTCGGGAGTCTCGACCGTGTCCGTGACATAGAGGATGATGTCGGCGTCGCCGATGGCGCCGTCGACAAAATTCATCATGTTCTGCTGGAGCCGGTAGTTGGGCTTGAGGATGCCCGGCGTGTCGGAGTACACGATCTGCCAGTCATCCCCGTTGACGATGCCCATGATGCGATGGCGCGTCGTCTGCGCCTTCGCCGTCACGATGGAGAGCTTCTCGCCCACCAGCGCGTTCATCAGCGTCGATTTCCCGACGTTCGGGTTGCCGATGATGCAAACGAATCCCGAGCGGTGCGCCATTATACGTAAGCCCCCATCTTCAGAATGTTGGTCTCGCCCTCGGTGAGGTAGCGCCACTCACCCTTCTTGAGGCCCTTCTTGGTCAGGCCCGCGAAATAGACGCGGTCCAGCGCCTTGACGCTGTAGCCGAGGGTCTCGAAGATGCGGCGGACGATGCGGTTCTTGCCGGAGTGGATCTCGATGCCGAGCTTGCGCTTGTCTTTCTCGTCGATGTATTCCAGTTCGTCGGCCTTGACCTCTCCGTCGGAGAGCTCGATGCCGGACATGATCTTGTCGAAATCCTCCTGGCTGAGCGGACGGTCGAGGGCGACCTGGTAGATCTTCTTCTTATCGTAGGAAGGATGCGTGAGGCGCTCCGCGATCTCGCCGTCGTTGGTCAGCATCAGCACGCCGGTCGTGTTCTTGTCCAGACGGCCCACGGGATAGACGCGGGTCGGGCAGTTCTTGACCAGGTCGACGACGGTCTTCTCGGCGTGGGGGTCGCTGGCCGTGGTCACGAAGCCCTTGGGCTTGTTCATCACGATGTAGACCTTCTCCTCGCCCTTGAGACGCTCGCCGTTGAAGCGGATGTCGTCGGTGAAGATGTTGACTTTGGTGCCGAGCTCGGTCACGACCTCGCCGTTGACGGTCACGACACCGGCCTGGATGAGGGTGTCGGCCTCACGACGGGAGCAGACGCCCGAGTTGGCGATGAATTTGTTGAGGCGCACGGTGTCCTGGATCGGCATCGGGAACGGAGTCTCGGTGCTCTCGCTGCCGTTCACGACGGGACGGCGGCTGATCATGCGGTTGATGCCTTCCGTGGATTCGCGGGTGAAGTTGGGCTTGCGGCCCGGCTTCTTGCCCTTCGGCTTGCCGCCCATCGGTTTGCGCGGCCCGCCGAAACTGCGGCCCTCGCCGAAGCTGCGGCCTTCGTTGCGGTTGCCGTAGCCGCCGCGGTTCTCGCCGTAGGAGCGGGGACGACGGTCGCCATAGCTGTTGCCGCGGTTCTCGCCGTAGCTGCGGTTCTCACCGTAGGAGCGGTTCTCACCGTAGGAACGGTTCTCGCCGTAAGAGCGGTTCTCGCCGTAGGAGCGGCGCTCGCCGCCTTCGCGGTTGTCGCGGTCGCCATAGGAGCGGCGCTCGCCGTAGCCGCCGCGGTTGTCGCCGTAGCTGTTGCGGCCGCCGAATCCGCGGTTGTCGCGGTTGCCGTAGCTGCCGCCGCGGTTGCCGCCGTAGTTGCCGCGGCTCTCGCCGTAGGGGCGCTGCGGACGGCCTTCGCCGTAGCTGCGGTGTCCTTCATAATTGTTGCTTCTGTGTTCGCCCTCGCTTCTGTGCGCGCCGGGCGTGTACTCCACTTTCTCGGAGCTGGGACGGGGTCCCGCCGTCTTTCTGGGTCTAAGTTTTCGGCCTTCTTTGGTAAATTGGTCCATCACTACTTGAGTTTAAAATGATAAGTAATTGTGCCCTCCTGCATCGCCGGTGCGTCCGCGCTCATGTTGAAATGCGTCTCGAGCGCGGCTTTGCGCGCCGCCGCCCAGAGGGCTTTGTCTGTAACGGTGGTGCCGTCGCCTCCCGGCACGGCTCTGACTACGTTGCCGTAGTTGTCCACCCAAATGGTAACGATTACGTCTCCGCTTTCCTGTACGTTATACACGGGACGTGGGATATTGCCCACCGTGCTGCGTCCTTCGACGTGGGCGTTGGGCTTGCCGTCTGTGCGGCCATGGTCAGTATTGCCCTGCGGTTGACCGGCCTTGAAGGCCGCGCCCGGCTCGGAAGCCGCGTGCGGGGCCGTGCTGGCCGTGTCTTTGCGGGACATCCCGGGGAAGGAAGCCCTGGGGTCCAGGGCAGGTTCTTTCGGCTCGGGGGTCGGCACCTCCACGTCTCCGACCGGATCGGGCTGCGTCTGCGGGGTCTCGTTGGGCCTGTCGGCCACATAGGGGGACTCGCTCCGCTGCGCCAGTTCGACGGGACGCGTGAGGTCAACCTCCTCGGCAAGGGGCTCCTGTCCCTGCGGCTGCTGAGTCAGCTCGGGGGCTTCGGTGAAGTCGATCAGCATCGACTGCTCCTGGGGAGGGGGGTAGATGTACTTCAGACCGGACATCGAGACCAGGACGAGGGCGCACACGTGGGCGGCCACCGACAGGAGGATGCCGGTGATCCGTGCGTTGCGCTCGCGCTTGATTCTGATGATCTGGTCGTTCTGCATGGTGGTTGTTTATTCCGGCTGTGTGGCCAGGATGACTTTGTAGTGGTTGCGCTTGGCGATGTTCATCACCTGGACGACTTCGCCGATGGGCACGCTCTCGTCGGAGTAGATGGAGAAGGTCGGGTCCTCTTCGCTCTGGAGGAGGTCCACCAGCTCGTCTTCGATCTGGGAGAATGCCACGGGCTCCTGCGCACCGTTGATGTGGTAGGTGAAGCGGTCCTCGCCCCAGTCCTTGATGGAGACGCTCACCGTGGCCTTGGCGCCCACCTGTCCGGTGCTCTTGGGGAGCAGGAGCTTGAGGGCGTTGGGATTGACCAGGGTGGAGGTCACCAGGAAGAAGATCAGCAGCAGGAACACGATGTCCGTCATGGAGGACATCGCGATGTTGGGATCCGCTTTGGTGATACGCTTGAGAGCCATTACTGTTCTGCTTTAGCCGCGTCGGCGACAGGCTCGCCGAGCATGTCCATGAACTGGATGGTGGCGTTCTCCATGCTGTACACGAGGTTGGAGACGCGCGCCGTCAGGAAGTTGTAGCCGAAGTAGGCGAGGATACCCACGATCAGACCGCCGACGGTGGTGATCATGGCGGTGTAGATGCCGCTCGACAGGAGGGTGATGTCGATGTTGTTGCCGGCGTTGGACATGTTGAAGAACGCCTGCACCATACCGATCACGGTGCCGAGGAAACCGATCATCGGGGCGCCGCCCGCGATGGTCGCGAGGTAGGGAAGACCCTTCTCCAGGCGGGCCACCTCGACGTTGCCTACATTCTCGATGGCTGCCTGCACGTCAGTGGCGGGCTTGCCCAGGCGGGCGATGCCGGCCTCGACCATCCGGGCGACGGGCGCGTCGTATTTCTCGCACAGCGTCCGGGCGGACTTGGTCTTGCCTTCGTGGATATAGTCGCGGATGTCGTTGATGAAATCCTTGTCGATCTTGCCGGCCTGGCGGATGATCCACCACTTCTTGCCGAAAATGTAGATGGCGATGATCGAGAGAGCGAGGAGGACCCACATCAGGGGGCCGCCCTTGGCCGCCATCTCGATAAGCGAATAAGACATCTCCTGCTGCACGGGAACTGCCTGCGCGATGTCTGTCTGGAGGAGAATCGATAACATATTCAGGTCGTTTTAGTAAACAACGTTTGCAAATAATCTGCCCATTATGGCATAATCGTACAAATATACGGAGATTTTTGGGATTTTCGGCCGTTTTCGGCCTGATAATCAAGAAATCTGTAATCAATAATCGACTTCGCTGAGGAAGAGGGCCTGCGCGGGGGCGCTTTCGCCCGCGAGACTACGTCTCGAGACCTTCTCGCCCGACAGGTCGAAATCCGGGGGCAGGACCAGGGAGGTGAAGTCCCCGGCCGGCCGCTTCCCGCGCCCGACTTCGAGGAGCGTGCCGACCACGGCGCGGACCATGTTGCGCAGGAATCGGTCGGCGGCGATCCGGAAGTACCAGTAGTCGTCGCCGCCCTGACGTCCTGTCAGTGCGAGGTGGGTGGGCGTGTAGCGGTGCCAGCCGGCTTCGAAGACCGTGCAGAGCGAGGTCTTGGAGTCGGCGCCCGTCTTCTCGAAACAGCGGAAATCGTGCTGCCCGACCAGCGCCTGCGCGGCGGTGTTCATCGCGTCGAAATCCACGCCGGGAAAGGTGTAGAGATAGGAAAACGCATCGACGAAAGGGTCTTTGACGCGATGCAGAAAATACGTATATTCGCGTCTTGTAGCGTCGAACCTGGCGTGGAACTCCGGCGCCGCCGGAGCGATCTCGTGGATCACCACCGAACGGGGCAGGATGGCATTCAATTTGTAGCGCAATTGGTGCGTGTCAAGCTCCCCGGCTGCGTCAAAATGTGCGACGTAGCCGATTGCGTTGACGCCCGTGTCAGTCCGGCCTGCGCCGGTCACGGACACGGCTGCGTGCAGCAGGGTGGACAAGGCGCTCTCGAGCGTCTGCTGGACACTCGGGGCGTCAGGTTGGATCTGCCAGCCGCAGAAATCCGCGCCGTTGTAGGAGAGTTTGACGAGATAGCGCATAACTGACCGCAAAATTAATGAATTATATGGAAAGTGTAAACATCAAGGAGCTCAACGACCGCATCCAGAAAGAGAGCGCGTTCGTGGATCTCCTGTCGCTGGAGATGGGCAAGGTGATCGTGGGGCAGAAGCACCTGGTGGAGAACCTGATGATCGCGATGCTCGCCGACGGGCACATCCTGCTCGAAGGCGTGCCGGGCCTGGCCAAGACCCTGGCCATCAGCACCCTCGCCAAGGCCGTGGACGGCAAGTTCAGCCGCATCCAGTTCACCCCCGACCTGCTGCCGGCCGACGTGACCGGCACCCTGATCTACTCCCAGAAGAAAGAACAGTTCGAAGTGCATAAAGGCCCCGTGTTCGCCAATTTCATCCTCGCGGACGAGATCAACCGCGCCCCGGCCAAGGTCCAGTCCGCCCTGCTCGAGGCGATGCAGGAGCGGCAGATCACCCTGGGCGACCAGACCTACCCGCTGCCGCGTCCCTTCCTCGTGATGGCCACGCAGAACCCGATCGAGCAGGAAGGCACCTACCCCCTCCCGGAGGCCCAGGTGGACCGCTTCATGCTGAAGGTCGTGGTGGGTTATCCCAAGAAGGACGAGGAGAAGCTCATCATCCGGATGAACAACGCCGGGGCTTTCCCCGAGGTCGCGCCCGTCGTGCGTCCCGAGGACATCGTCCGGGCCCGCGAACTCGTGCGCGAGGTCTATATGGACGAGAAGATCGAGCGGTATATCGTGGACATCGTCTACGCCACCCGCACCCCGGAAGAATACGGCCTGAAGGGCCTCAAGGACCTGATCGCCTACGGCGGTTCGCCGCGTGCGAGCATCAGCCTCGCGCTGGCGGCCAAGGCCTATGCGTTCATCAAGCGCCGCGGCTACGTCATCCCCGAGGACGTGCGCGCCGTGTGCCCGGAAGTGCTGCGTCACCGCATCGGCCTGACCTACGAAGCCGAGGCCGAAAACGTCACGACCGAAGAGATCATCGAGCAGGTCATCAATGCCGTCATCGTCCCGTAATACCAGCGCGACCGAGCTCCTGAAGCAAGTCAGGAAGATCGAGATCAAGACCAGGGCGCTCTCCCACCAGATTTTCGCCGGCGAGTACCATTCGGCCTTCAAGGGCCTTGGTATGGCCTTCAGCGAGGTGCGGGAGTACCAGTGGGGGGACGACGTGCGCTCGATGGACTGGAACGTCACGGCGCGCCTGCACGCCCCGTACGTCAAGGTCTTCGAGGAGGAGCGCGAGCTGACGGTGGTGCTGCTCGTGGACGTGAGCCGCTCGGGCCTGTTCGGCACGGCGGCCGGCACCAAGCGCGAGCGCCTCGCGGAGATCGCGGCCGTGCTGAGTTTCAGCGCCATCCTCAACAACGACAAGGTGGGCGCGCTGTTCTTCTCCGACCGGGTCGAGAAATTCATCCCGCCCGGAAAGGGCCGCTCGCACCTGCTGCACATCATCCGCGAAATGCTGGAACTGCAGCCGGCCTCCGACGGCACGGACATCGGCGCGGCGCTGAAATTTCTGACCAACGCGATCAAGAAGAAATGCACCGCCTTCCTGCTCAGCGACCTGATGGACGCGGACGCGCAGGGCAACCCGCGCTATGAGGATGCGCTCAAGGTGGCGGTGGGCCGCCACGACCTGAGCGTGATCCAGGTGCACGACCCGCGCGAGCGCTCGCTGCCCGCCGTGGGCTTCGTCCACGTCAAGGACAGCGAGACCGGTGCGGCCGCCTGGGTCGACACCGACAGCCGCAGGGTCCGCGCGGCCTACGAGCGCTGGTTCGCCGACCAGACCGCCCGGCAGAAGGCGCTGTTCAACAAATACAAGGTCGACCACGTGGACATTTCCACGGACGACGATTATGTCAAGGGCCTGATGGCCCTGTTTAGCCGCAGATGAAAGTTTTGACGCTCATACTGGTTGCGATGCTGGAGCTCCTTCCGGCAGGGCCTGCCCATATCAAGCAGCTCCAGCCCCGGGATTCCATCCTCATCGCTGACCAGATCGAATATGGATTCCAGCTGGACAGCGTGCCCGAAGGCACCGACATCAAGCTGTGTGACCCCCGGGTATACGCTTCCGATTCGCTGCTGCTCCTGCGCAACTGGCAGATCGACACGACGGCGCGCCTGCGCGTCCGCCAGCCGGGCTCGAAGGAGCGCGTGCGGCGGTACAACCTGCGCGGCAGCGTCGTGCTCGTCCCCTTCGAGGAGGGCACCTACCGCCTGCCCGACATCCTCGTGCTGCGTGACGGCAAGGACACCCTGGTCTTCGAGGGCCTGGACCTGGACGTGAAGACGATGCCGGTCGACACGGCCACCTACCAGCTCCACGACATCAAGGGACAGATGCGCTATCCGCTGACGCCCCGGGAAGTCGCGCCCTGGGTGATGGCTTTCTGGCTGGCCGCCGGGCTCGTGATCCTGGTCGTCTGCCTGCTGCTGGTCCGGAAGCGCCGGGCGACCGGCGAGGTGGCCGCGGTCCGCGACCCGGCCCACGTCGTGGCGCTGCGCGCGCTGGACAAGTGGCGCGACGAAGCGTTCTGGGCCCCCGAAAGGCAGAAAGCCTTCTATTCGGGTATCACCGATACCCTCAAGACCTATATCGAAGAACGCTTCGGCGTGGATGCGCCGGAGATGACGACGGCCGAGCTCTTCGACGCCCTCCGGGACGAGAAGAGCATCCCCGCAGACCTGCGCGAGGAGTTGCGCGGCGTCTTCGAGTGCGCCGACTTCGTCAAGTTCGCCAAGCACGTGGCCTCCGGTGAGGAGAACGCCCGCGCGCTGCCGACGGCCGTCCGTTTCGTGAATTCCACCTACCAGACCGTGCTTGAGGAGGAGCAGAAGACGCCGGATGAACTTTGAGAATCCTGCTCTGCTTTGGCTGCTGCTCGTGCCGCTGCTGCTCGTCGCCCTCTATGTCTACAGGGAGCTGGCGGAGCGGCGTCCGCACCTGCGCGTCGCCACGCTCGCGCCCTGGCTGCAGGGCGGGCGCAACTTCAAGTCCGTGCTGCGCCACGTCCCGATGGCGCTGCGCACCGCCGCGCTCTGCCTGATCGTGGTGGCGCTGGCGCGTCCGCGTTCGACCTTCGAGGTCGAGAAGCGCGACACGGAAGGCATCGACATCATGCTGGTGATGGACGTGTCCACGAGTATGCTGGCCAGGGACTTCACGCCCGACCGCATCAGCGCGGCCAAGGACATCGCCATCGAATTCATCGCCCAGCGGCCGAGCGACCGGATGGGCATCGTGGTCTTTGCGGGCGAGAGCTACACGCAGTGCCCGCTGACCACCGACCGCGCCACGCTGATCAACCTGATGAAGGAGGTGCAGACCGACCTGATCGAGGACGGCACCGCGATCGGCAACGGCCTCGGCACGGCGGTGACCCGCCTGATGGATTCCGACGCGCCGAGCCGCGTGGTCATCCTGCTGACGGACGGCGTCAACAACCAGGGCACGGTGGCCCCGCTCACGGCGGCCGAGATCGCCAAGACCTACGGGGTCCGCGTCTACACGATCGGCGTGGGCGCCAACGGCCTCGCCCCCTATCCGGTGATGACGCCCTGGGGCATGGAGATGCGCAAGATGCAGGTCGAGATCGACGAAGACCTGCTCAAGGAGATCTCCGAGAGCACCGGCGGCCGCTATTTCCGCGCCACGGACAACACCAAGCTCGCGGAAATCTATTCTGAGATCAACAAGATGGAGAAGTCCCGCACGACGATGGACAGCTTCCCCGTCTATAAGGAACTGTTCGGGCGTTTCGGCCTGGCGGCGCTCATCTGCCTGCTGCTCGAACTGCTGGTCGGACTTTTTATGAGGAGGATGCCGTAGTATGCTGATCTTTGCAAGACCCGTTTTCCTGTGGCTGTTGCTGCTGGTCCCGCTGCTCCTGCTGGGGCATGCGGTCCGGCTCCGCGTCCGCCGCAGACGCATCCGCCGTTTCGGCGACGAGCGCCTCGTCGCCGCCCTGATGCCCTCCTGGTCCGGAGCCAAGGGCTGGTGGCGGACCATCTTCTTCTGCATCGGCTTCGCCAGCTTCGCGGTCGGCATGGCCCGCCCGCAGCTGGGCGCCACGCTCCAGGAGCGCGAGATCAAGGGAGCCGAGATCATGATCTGCCTGGACGTGTCCAATTCGATGCTCGCCCAGGACTATACGCCCGACCGCCTGTCGCGCGCCAAGCTTGCCCTTTCCCGCATCGTGGACCGTCTGGACGGCGACCGCATCGGCCTGATCATCTTTGCCGGCACTTCTTTCGTGCAGCTGCCGGTCACGACGGACTATGTGTCCGCCAAGATGTTCCTCAACTCGGTCGACAACAAGTCCATACCCGTGCAGGGCACGGCCATCGGCGACGCCATCCTGCTGGCTGCCAAGAGTTTCAGCACGCAGAGCGAGAAGAGCCGCGCGATCATCGTGATCACCGACGGCGAGAACCACGAAGACGATCCCGTGGAGGCCGCCCGCCAGGTGGCCGAGACGGGGATCCGCGTCTACACGGTCGGCGTGGGCTCGCTGCGCGGCCAGCCGATTCCGCTGGACGGCGAACTGATGAAGGACAAGGCCGGCAACATCGTCGTGACCCACCTGGACGAGGAGACGCTCAGGCGCGTCGCGGCGGCGGGCAACGGCGCCTATGTCCACGCGGGCAACGAGGAGTTCGGGCTCAACCCCATCCTCGCGGAGATCCGCAAGCTGGAGGACGAGCGCTTCGGCAACGTCGTCTTCACGGAATATGACGAACAGTATATGTATTTCTTTGCAGTGGCGCTCTTCTTCTTCGTGCTGGAGATGCTGGTCGGCGAGCGCCGCGCCAAAAGGAGGTTGTTCGATGAGAAATAGTCTGCTGGCCGTCCTGCTGCTTTTCTGCAGTCTGTCCGTCTTTGCACAGGCGGACCGCAGCGACGTGCGGGCCGGCAACCGCAAATACCGCCACCGGCAGTACAAGGAGGCGGAGATCGATTACCGCAAGGCGCTGGACAAGGACTCCACGTCGCTGACGGCGCGTTATGACCTGGCCTCGTCGCTGTACAGGCAGGAAGACTATGAGGGAGCGGCTCAGACGCTCGGGGGCACCCAGACCCCGCTCGTCCCGCCGCAGTATTACTACAACGCCGGCAACGCCGCTGCCAAGCTGAAAGACTGGAGGCGGGCCGTCAACATGTACAAGATGGCGCTGCTGATGGATCCTTCGGACATGGACGCCAAGGAGAATTATGTCTACGCCCGGAAGATGCTGGGCAACGATCCCGACGCGGGCCAGCCGCAGCCGCAGCCGTATCCGGACCAGCAGCCCCCGCAGGACCAGAACCAGGACCAGGACCAGAACCAGGACCAGAACCAGGATCAGGATCAGGATCAGAATCAGAATCAGGACCAGAAGCAGGACCAGAATCAGGATCAGGGCCAGGACCAACAGGACCAGCAGGATCAGCAGGACCAGAATCAGAATCAAGACCAGAACCGGGACCGGCAGCGGAATGCCCAACCGGACCAGATGTCTCCCAAGCAGATGCAGCAGATGCTGCAGGCCATCCGGGACCAGGAGAAGAACACCCAGGACAAGGTGAACCGGGAGAAGGCTGCGATGCAGGAGAAGTCCCGTCATAAAGAAAAGAATTGGTGATGCGTAAGTTAATGTCATTCCTCGTCGCGGCTTTCAGCGTGCTGGCCGCCTCCGCCCAGACCTCGATCCAGGTCCAGGCGCCCAATCTCGTCGGTGTGAACGAACAGTTCAACGTCACCTTCGTCATCGACGGGGAGCATTCCCAGGACAACTTCCAGTGGGATCCCGGCAGCGATTTCCAGCTGGTCTGGGGGCCCCAGCGGGGCTTTTCATCTTCGACCAAATACGTGAACGGCAAGCGCGAACACTCGGCGCAGACCACGTTCACCTACATCCTGCTGCCCAAGAACACCGGGCGCTTCCATCTCGCCGCCGCAGAAGCCACGGTCAAGGGCGAGAAGATCTATTCCGGCCGGCCGACCGTTGAGGTGGTGGCCGACGGGGAAGCGGCCAGGAAGCAGGGCGGCGGCCAGCCTGCGCAGGGTGGCCGGCAGGGTGGAAGCGCCCAGACCGGCAACGTGTCGGCGGACGACCTGTTCCTCCGCATGACGCTCAGCAAGAAGGACGTGATGGTGGGCGAACCGGTCACGGTCACGCTCAAGCTTTATCAGCGGGGCATCCGCCTGGGCGGGGTCGAGAGCCCCAAATTCCCTGCGTTCAACGGCTTCTGGAGCCAGGAGCTTCCGGGCGCCGCGCAGGTCGAATTCCACCGTGAGAATCTGGGCGACAAGATCTACGACGCCGCCGTGCTCCGCAGCTGGACGGTCATCCCGCAGAAGTCCGGCGAACTGACCGTCGACCCGGCGGAGCTGGTCTGCCTGGTCCTGGTCAGCGCCCCGCGCCGCTCGTCGGGCAGCGTGTTCGACGACTTCTTCCAGGACGATTACCAGACCATCCGCAAGCGGGTGACAACCCAGCCGCTGAAGGTCCGCGTGAGCCCCCTGCCGGGCGGCGCGCCGGACTCGTTCGGCGGAGGCGTGGGCGCGTTCAAGATGAGCGCCGAGCTGACCCGCGACGCGTTCAGGACCCACGACGCGGCCGCACTCCGCGTCACGGTCACGGGCACCGGCAACACGATGCTGCTGGAGCCCCCGAAGCTTTCCTTCCCGTCGGATTTCGAGGTCTATGACGTCAGGACGACCGACGTGCCCGGCGGCAAGCAGTTCGAGTATCCGTTCATCCCGCGCAGCCACGGCTCGTTCACGCTCGGGCCCGTGGAGTACAGCTATTTCGACCTTTCTTCCCGCAAATACGTGACCCTGCGCAGCCAGGCGCTGCCCGTCGAGGTGGCCAAGGGCGCCGACGACGGCGCGGCCCCGTCCGGCGGCCAGCTCGTCCCGGGCGTGGACCGCAAGGACGTGCGCGACCTGGGCAGCGACATCCGTTTCATCGCCACCCGGCCCGGCACGCTCTCATCCGTGGGTACGTTCTTCGTCGGCTCGGCCGGCTTCTGGATCCTGACGGTGCTGCTGCTCGCGCTGGGCGCGGCCGCCTGGTTCGCGATCCGTCGCATCCTCGCGATGCGCGCCGACGTGGTCGGCAACAAGAACCGCGGCGCCACCAAGATGGCCCGCAAGCGGCTCGCGCAGGCGGGCACTTTCCTCAAGGGCAACCTCTATGCCGCCTTCTATGAGGAACTGCACCGCGCCCTGCTGGGCTTCGTCTCCGACAAGCTCAACCTGGACGCCGCCGACATGAGCAAGGAAAACATCTCAGCCCGGCTGGTCGAAAGCGGCGCCGGCGAAGCGCTGGCGGCCGATTTCACGGCCCTGCTGGACGCGTGCGAATTCGCCCGCTACGCCCCGGATGCCGGCCACGAGGCGATGAACACCCATTACGAGCAGGCGGTCTCGGTCATTTCCGCCATCGACGAAAGCATGAGAAGAGTTCCGCGCAAGAGTGCGGGCGGCGCCGCGCTGCTCCTGCTACTCCTGCTGCTGCCCACCCCCCGGGCGGCCGCGCAGCAGGCCGCCTATACCGATTCGCTCTGGACCGCCGGCGTAGCCGCCTACTCCGACGGCGACTGGGCCGCGGCCGAAAAGGCCTGGGCGGACCTGCGCGCCCTGGGCCTGGAGTCCCCGGAGCTGTACTGCAACCTGGGCGACGCCTGCTTCAAGCAGGACGACCTCGCCCACGCCATCCTGTACTACGAGCGGGCGCTCAAGCTGGATCCGTCGTATTCCGATGCGCGGCACAACCTCGCCTTCGCCCAGGGCTTCGTGCAGGACAAGATCGAGGCCGTTCCGGAGTTCTTCCTGGAGGCCTGGGGCCGCAAAGCCTGCTGGCTGCTGCCGTCCGACACCTGGGCCGTGCTGTTCCTGGTGCTGCTCGCCGCCACGCTGGGCTGCGTGCTGCTGTTCCTGCTGGGACGCAGCGTGGCCGCGCGCCGGGGCGGTTTCATCGCCGGGATCGTGGCGCTGCTGCTCTCGCTGCTGTGCCTGGATTTCGCCTGCTGGCAGCGTACGGACTGGCGCAAGGCCGACGGAGCCGTCGTGACGCGCGCCGTGACCACGGTGCAGAGCTCGCCGGGCCGCGACGCCGCGGCCAAGGACCTGTTCGTGCTGCACGAGGGAACGAAGGTCAAGGTGCTCGACGCCGTGGGCGCCTGGCGCAACATCGAACTCGCCGACGGCCGCCAGGGCTGGATTTCCGAATCCGACATCGAGGTGATTTAGTTGCTGTTTTTCCTTCGGAAACAGGCGGAAAATCCCAAAATTTCCGTATCTTTGTGTGATTATGCCTAAATGGGCATATTTTACGCATTTGTTGGTTACAAAAAAGACCTTGATATGTTGTACACACTCCTCCAGACCGACATCGCGCAGGCTGTCCCCGTGCAGCAGGAGATGTCCTATTCCCTGATCGAGATGGCCGCGAAAGGCGGCGCCCTGATGTGGGTGCTGCTCGCCCTGTCCCTCATCGCCATCTACATTTTCGGCAAGAAATGGTGGATCATCCGCCAGGCCGGCAAGATCGACAAGGATTTCATGAATGACATCCGCGACTACATCCACGACGGAAAGATCAAGTCTGCCAGGACGCTGTGCTCCAAATACGACGCCCCCGTCGCCCGCATGGTCGAGGCCGGCATCGCCCGCATCGGCAAGCCCGCCGCGGACGTCCAGGCCGCCATCGAGAACGTCGGCAACGTGGAGGTCGGCCGGCTGGAGAAGGGCCTTCCCTACCTCGCCACCATCGCCGGCGGCGCCCCGATGATCGGTTTCCTCGGCACCGTCATCGGCATGGTCCAGGCCTTCTTCAACATGTCCAACGCCGGCAACAACATCGACATCACGCTGCTCTCCAGCGGCATCTACACCGCGATGATCACCACCGTCGGCGGTCTGATCGTCGGTATCCTCGCCTACTTCGGCTACAACTTCCTGACCGCCCGCATCTCCTCGCTGGTGTACAACATGGAGAGCGCCACGCTCAAGTTCCTGGACATGCTCAGCGAACCCGCGGCGGCCCCCAAATCCGAATAGCGATGGCCATCAAGCGAATCACCAAGGCGGATCCGAACATCTCGATGTCCTCGATGACGGACATCGTGTTCCTCCTGCTCATCTTCTTCCTGGTGACCTCCACCCTGGTCAACCCCAACGCCCTCAAGCTCCTGCTCCCCAAAAGCACCGGCCAGGTGGGCGCCAAGGCCACGGTGAGCGTCT
>JAEEGJ010009409.1_pt1 | contig 26154 bp, 23 predicted proteins | sample 8958761 | NCBI WGS metagenome assembly JAEEGJ01 (sample SAMN16246546, study PRJNA631951) | gut metagenome | biome: gut microbiome; feature: rumen; material: RS-attached | host: Bos | place: Iran: Karaj | collected 2018-10 | reverse complement strand
CGAAAACGTCGATCCTGTAACCCTTCTCGCGGGCATAGTAATCAAGACGCTTCAGGACACCCAAAGCAAAATCCCTGTACATATCACCGATAAAGACACATAGTTTCATTGAATCATTATACTAACCTTATTCCTAATCTGCAAAAATAATTGTTAATTAGTAATGCGCATTTGTCAAATAATAGTGATACAATTCTTTCTTGTGCGCGTCAAAAAGACGTTGAAATTTTATGGAAAAGAATGGAGATAATTATGGCAAAAGAACTTTCTACCCAGGCAAAATGGAAGCCGTGGAAGGGCATCCTGCTCTTCGTTATCGTTATTGCATGGATGGTCGTCGGCAGCATCGCCGGAGGAATCATCGGTAACGCTACGATATCGACTTTGATCCTTCAGTTAGGTTTCCTCGCGATCGCAATTATCGCAACCCTCATCAACAGGACTCCGCTTAAGGAAGTATTCCCGATGAAGAAGATCACTGTAAGAGACTTCTTCGGTACCCTCATCATGTGGGCCGGCGCACTTCCTCTGGGTCTTATAAGCGCAATGATCATGGGGCAGCTCTTCCCTCAGACATATGCGGAAGTAGCATCTTCTGTATCAAGCGCAGCTAGCAGTGCAATCATCCTCGGATTCATTACAACGGTTATCTGCCCTCCGATCTGTGAGGAATCGATCATGCGTGGTGCCATCTTCAGCAACTTCCGTTCCCTTAAGAAGGACTGGGCGATCTGCATCATTATCGGTATCATCTTCGGTATCTTCCACATGGACTACATCAGATTTATCAATACATCTCTTCTGGGCGGATGCATGGCTTACCTCATGTGCAAGCGCAATAACATCATCCTTCCCGCGATGTTCCACTTCGTAAATAATTTCGTTACTATCGGTATCTCTACACTCGCTTCAATGATCTCTCAGCCCTCTGCACAGCAGGCTGCAGAAACGACAGCAGAGCTGGATGCCAACGCGGTAGCACAGACAACTTCTGCTATCCTTCCCGGTCTCTTGATCGCCAGCTGTCTCAGCCCTATCCTTCTCGTGATCGGAATCCATCTCATCAAACGTCAGCATGAGATCTCCGAGGGCAAGGAAAAATCCGGCATGAAGCTCGGTGCCAAGATCGGAATCGCTGCGATCCCTTCTGTATTGCTTCTCGTAGCCGGCATCATCCTTATGAGCCAGGCAATGGCAGGTATGACGGTTACACAGTAATAACTGTTTTCGCGAAAAATAAAGGCTGTCTTGAAGGGTATCAACCCGTAAAAGACAGCCTTTTTATTTGTATCTGATCAGGAAAAGTTCAGCCTCTGCCCTTAAGCAGATAATCAGCTGATACGGGGAATTCGAAATAAGTATCCGGATAAGGCTCGTCCTTCAAGGTAAAGTGCCACCACTCGCAGTCGATCGGCTGGAAACCATTACGCACCATGACACCCTGCAGGAGCATGCGGTTAGCGTACTGCTCTTCGGTAATGCCCCTAAAGTCCGGATGAGATACTTCGCTGAACATGTCAAAGGGACTTCCCATATCGACTTCCTTGCCAGTCTTCATATCAAGAAGGGTAAGATCTATCGTACTTCCACGGCTGTGTGATGACTTGGATGCTACATATCCGAGTGCGAAAAGATCCTGCTTCACAAGATCAGGATAGAAATACTCCTTCATGCGGATATCAGTATCCTCTATTCCCCACATTACAAAGTGCTTAACTGCACATGCAGGACGGTAACAGTCGAATACCTTCATGCGGTAGCCCATGACATTAAGCTCGTTGCTGACTGCCTTCAAAGCACGCGCAGCTTCGACGGTTATTATCGCACATGGCTGTTCGTAGCCGTCGATACGGTCACCGATAAAGTTATAAGTCGAGAAATATCTTATCTCCTGGACAATCGAGGGAACGTAGTCTGACAATAACACAAATCCTGAAGGATCCATCGTAACTTTGTTCTTGTAATCAGTTTCCATTTCTGTTTTTACGTCCTTACACTGCCAGATCATTAAGAAGGTCTGTTCTTCTTATCTTCATAAAGCGCTTCATCTGCCTTCTCAAGTGCGGAAGCGAAGTCGGCAAGATCACCGCTATAACGGGAATAACCGATACTTGCTGTCAGATCATAAGGCGCAGAAGCTTCCGTATTGATCCTGACAAGAGTTTCCTTGATGGCGGAACACAGCTGCTTGACGCGTTCCTCATCTTTTGTCTTTGCAATGACAATGAACTCGTCTCCACCGAACCTGGCGATAAAAGTCTTGAGTGTCTTATTGCTGCATGCTTCCCTTAAAGCATCAGCAGCACGTCTTAATGCCATGTCACCTTCAATGTGGCCATACTGGTCATTGATATACTTGAACTTGTTAAGGTCGATCATGAGGATGAAGTGCGATGTTTTTTCGCCCTGTTTCGTTGATTCGAAAGCGACATATTTCTTAAGCTGAGTCCTGTTGTTAAGACGTGTCAGATCATCCAGAGATATCTGTTCGTTAAGTGACTGGATATAGAAATATATCATCATGACCGCACAGCCGAAGCAGAACAGAGGTGCCATGAACCAGAGTCTTTGTACGACACCAAAGAGAGTAATAATGAGCGGATATATTCCGCAGGCCATATATTGCGATTTTACTGCGAAGTTCTCTTTAAGGAATGCTCTGTAAAAAGAAGCGAATACTGACCCTGATATATAAAGCAGAGGTACGGTCAGGAAGATGACCGAATAAAAAGCAGTAGTCTTGTTATCTTCAGTGATGACAAGATCCGGGAAGTATACGAAAAGGAATACCATCAACAGACCCTCTGCCATTACAGGGATCTTCGCGATGAAGCGTCCTTTCTTCGAGGATATGAATTTCCCGCCCTGAAAGACTTCGACATATACGAACCAGAAGTATGTGATCGTACTAAGGATCACCGCCAGAAGGATATTCAATATGGACAGGTTCAGCCTTAAGCTGGGGATATATCCGCCCAACATAAGAACCCATGCTATATCAACGAAGAAGTAAAGCATGTGGCTTATAAGTGTTCCTGCAAATACTCTCTGCTTTTCCTGTCTGTCAACGCCGCCCAGATTCCCTAAAAGGAGCAGAGCGAAGATGATTATGCAGACGATATTCGCTTCAACATAGAAAAATGTATAGTCTATAACCATATAGCGATTATAGCACGCATAAAAGCTTCAAAACGGTTTGATAATTAAGATAAACAATAAATTAACAGTCTGGTAAAACAAATCAGAATAATTGCCTCTTATCAGAGAACGGCTCCGGAGAAAACGCGTGCAGCAGTCTCTTCCATACTCTTAACCGCTTCAGAAGTCACCATTGAAGGACGGATCAGAGGAACGATCCTGTCAAAGCCCGCACTTAAGCACTTCTCATAGCCATCGCCTGTTATTCCGCAGAGCCCGAGAACCTTTTTCCCGCAGCTTCTCCCAAGCTCCATTATCCTGAATGGCCCCTTGCCGTTAAGCGTCTGGCCGTCGATCCTGCCCTCACCTGTTACAACAAGGTCGCACCCGCGGATAACCGCCTCAGTGCCTGTGATCTCCATAACAAGATCGGCACCTGATACCACCTTCGCACCTAGGAAATTCTTCAGTGCGAAGCTCATGCCGCCTGCTGCCCCCGTGCCGGGTTCGAAGGGGTCAAAACCGCATATATCAGTGTAGTTCTTAAGCCACGAGTCCATTTCCTCACAATCCTTGGGAGATGCACCCTTCTGGGGACCGTAAACAAAGCTGCAGCCGTCAGGCCCGCACAAAGGATTGGTGACATCACTTGCGACTGTAATACATAGACCGTTATCTATAAGTCCTGAAAGATCTGCAGAGCAGAGATCCTTAAGGCCTGCAGCGCCGCGTCCTATCTCCCTGCCATCTTTATCAAGGAACCTGGCACCAAGCGCCTGAAGCATACCTGCACCGCCGTCATTTGTGGCACTTCCTCCGATACATATCACAAGCGACTCTGCGCCGCTTGCTATGGCATCTTTTATCAATTCACCGACGCCGTAAGTAGTCGTTATATAGGGATTTCTTTCATCTTCATTAAGCAGCGTAAGCCCTGCTGCTTTTGCCATCTCGATATAGGCAGTCTTCCTTGAAGGCACTAAGATGTATGGGGCTTCTACAGGTCTTCCGAGAGGCCCTGTCACGGTAAGTCTCTTTTCGATACCACCAATAAAAGAAGAGATGGAATCTACTGTCCCCTCACCACCGTCGGCCAGAGGAAGAACTGTGACTTCAGCATCAGGACATGCAGTAAGAATGCCTGCCCTGACAGCATTGCCGGCCTCTAATGACGTCATGCTTCCTTTGAAAGAATCCATCAGAACGGCAACTTTCATGAAAAACCTCTAATAAGCGTGAAGTGTTATCAGACCTTAAAACCGCTGTCCACGATTCCTGCTATCTGCTCTGCAGAATACGGCCATGAACTGACTGAACCGATGTATACGTTGATAACGCCTTTACCGGACGGGAATATAGAGCTTCCGTCAATTACCACATGGATATTGTTCGCGTCAGCCGTCTTATAAATGAAGGCATTGTGTCCGGAACCTAAGGTAAACTCACTTGTGATGCTTGACTTATAATTCGTTTTCGAACTGTCAAAAGAATCTTGTGCCTGGTCAAGAACGACTATGTGAAGAAAGCACTTCGTGGCGTCACTTCCCACCAGGTAGAAATTGCCTCCCTGGCCAGTGTATGTAAGGATATCAGTGTCGTAACTGAAGTTGTATGTCGAGCCTGTCTCAGAAGCCAGAACAACTTCTTCGTATGTCTCTTGCATAAAGATCGGAGTGGTAACGCCTGTCTCATCGGTCGCACCGAAAGTAGCCTGCGTATGGATCTCGCTGGCTTTTGTCTGGGGCCGGTCGCACGCTGTAATGGATAAGAGCATACAGGTGGCCATAGCTACTGCAATTGTTCTTTTATTCATATACACACCCCGAAGAGTTTTATGGTGTAATTATATATCAAGCATTTTTTAATTGTATATAATGAAAAAGTCCACCGGTTGTATATTTATTGGCAACCGGGAAATATGGCACAAATGTCGGAGGATCACATTGAGAAGGCTTGTTTTCGGCATTATTACCCTGTTGCTGCTCGGTACCGAGGTCTTGATCGGTCTCTATGCCACGGGATGGATCAGGAGTTATCTGGGGGATGTGCTCGTCGTAATCCTAATTTATACACTGATACGCACCATTATTCCGGGTAAGGTAGTTAAATGGCCTGTTCTTCCGTCTGTTATCCTGGCATTTGCATTCATCGTTGAATTCCTTCAGTTATGGGGCTTTTGCGACCGCCTGGGGATCACGGATCCATTCCTCCGGACGGTCATCGGAACGGGGTTCTCGGTCACTGACCTATTATGTTATTTCCTTGGAGTGATTCCCTGTTATATAGCTGAATATGCTCTGTCACGCGCGAAAAAGTGATCTTCCCACGCCATTTTCCATCCTGTAACTTTACAAGCAAAAGGATCTTATAAGCCTTGTTTTTGTGCTATTGGTTCTATCACAGCAGTTTTTATCTGTGCTAATATATGCTCGTCAATTTTCAATGACATTTTTTATTGGAGGTTATGAAATGAAGCATTTTAGTCTTAAGAAAGCTGCTTGCTTTGTAACGGCTGCTGCGATGCTCTTCGTTATGGCAGGCTGCCAGCTTGGCAAAAAGGTCGAGATCAATCTCGCTGATTACATCAAATACGAGTTCTCCGGATACAACGGAGATGGTGTATTGACTTATGAGTTCGATTATAAGGATCTGATGGATGATCTCGAAGAGAACAAGATCAAGTTCGACAAGAGCGATGTAAAAGATACAGTAAAGCTTACTCCGGATAAGACCGAAAAGCTTTCAAATGGTGATACCGTTACTTTTGACATCGACATCAAGAACAGACTTGAGAACAATGTAAAGGCAACATTCATCTATGAGGCTTTTGAAGTCACTGTAGACGGTCTTGAAGACAGACCTGTTTTCGATCCTTTTGCATATGTAAAGGTCATATATACAGGTGTTGGCCCTGACGCTGTTGCAACTCTGGAAATGGACGGCAATTCTCCCGTTAGAGGCATCAGATACAAGATCACAAGTGAGAACCGCGGAAGAAAGCTTAAGAATGGTGACAAGATCACGGTTACAGCTTCTGTATCTTCTTCCAAGGGCATCGAGAAGGTTTGTGCAGATGCAGGCTATACTCTTGCAGCTGAGACTAAGGAATATACAGTTGAAGGCCTTGATGAGTATGCTACATCCATTAACCAGATCACTCCTAAGATGATCGAAGATCTCACCAAGCAGGCTACAGATACATTCAACTCTTCTATCGGCTCCTGGGCTTCCGATTCAAAGCTCAACAAGTGCGAGTATGCCGGTCTCTACTTCCTTACAGTTAAGGATGGCGTAAACAACTCCAAGAAGAATATCGTATTTACTATCCTTCACATCAACTGCACCACATCAGCCGGCGAGTTCGATTACTACTTCTATGTAGCATTCAACAACGTCGTTGTTAAGTCTGATGGTACTAACGAGATCTACAGGATCACAGATGTTCAGTATCCCAGAGGATCAGAGTACAGCAATAATGCTATCAAGAAGGGTTCAGGCAGCAACAGGCGTTATGTAATCGGCTACACAGATGTTGAAGCACTCTATAACGATGCCATCAGAAAGAACAGCCAGTATTACAACATCGAGAACAATATCACCGGTGCTTCCCAGACAACTGAGACAACAGCTTCTGAGACATCAGCTGAAACTTCTGCTTCCGAGACACAGACAACAGAGACAACATAATCTGATCTGTCAATCTGAAAACTTTAAGCGGTCCGGCAAACTACCGGACCGCTTTTTTGTCGGACAGTGTAAACAATTCCGTTTTTTAATGCAACAAAAAGGAGGTCTCTTTATCTTCAAGAGACCTCCTTATTCATTCTGTGTTAAGTTATCAGATCAGCTCAGCGAGATCTGTATATTCGTAGTCCAAAGCCTTGGATACATTCTTATTTACGATCTTGCCGTTATAGCAGTTAACGCCTAACGAGATAGCCTTGTTGGCCTTTACTGCTTCTTCAAGTCCTGACTGGGCAATCTGCAGACCGTAACGGAGTGTGGCATTGGTAAGAGCTATGGTGGATGTTCTCGGTACAGAACCCGGCATATTGCCTACGCAGTAATGAACGACACCGTCCTCAACGAAGATCGGATCGTCGTGTGTCGTAACTCTTGAAGATTCACCGCATCCTCCCTGGTCGATGGCAACGTCTACGAAGACAGCGCCGTTCTTCATCTCAGGCAGATACTTCTTCTTGAAAAGCTTAGGTGTGGAACCTCCCGGAATAAGTACTGAACCGATAACAAGATCAGCATCCTTTACTGCTCTCTCGACATTGGAATCATTGGAGACAAGTGTCTGGATATGTGAACCGAATCTGTTGTCGAGTTCTTCAAGTCTCTTAAGGTTAACATCAAGGATCGTAACGTTAGCACCCATACCGACTGCGATCTTGCAGGCATTCATGCCTACTGTTCCGCCGCCAAGGATGACTACGTTTGCCTTAGGTGTACCGGGCACGCCTGCTAACAGGATGCCTTCGCCGCCGAACTTCTTTTCGAGATACTTGGCACCTTCCTGAATGGAGAGACGGCCTGCGATCTGGCTCATCGGAGCAAGGCAAGGCAACGATCCGTCTGCTTCCTGGATAGTCTCATATGCGACTGCTTTTACCTTGCCGTTAAGGAGCGCATCTGTCTGCTCTTTGTCTGCTGCAAGGTGAAGATATGTATAAAGGATAAGGCCTTCTCTGAAGAGCGGATATTCTTCCGGAAGGGGTTCTTTTACTTTTACCATCATATCGACGAGCGCCCAGATATCAGCGGCATTGTCGATCAATGATGCACCGGCATCGATGTACTCGTTATCAGTAAAGCCGGAGCCGACGCCCGCGCCCTTTTCCATGTAGACATGGTGGCCGGCGGCTACATATGCCTTGACGTTGTCAGGTGTAAGTCCCACACGGAACTCGTTGTTCTTGATCTCTTTTACGCATCCGATCTTCATGTTCTATATTCCTCCCGAAAATATTGCCGCTTTAAAAACGCAGCCGTTAATCATTATAAACGAACTTTAGTCGGATAAACAATTGTGTTTCATCTGTAATTGTTTTCGATTACTTAACACTATGCACATCCGCTGTCTATATACTGATAATATGATTAATATGAAAGCTCATGTGAAGGAGGACCGGATTTGGACTTTACGCGCATCAGGCGTTTTACGTATATCATCAATACCGTCATATTACTTCTGGTATTAGGTCTTGCCGGATTCTTCTTCCTTTGCAAAGCACCGGTCCTTATCTGGTTCAGCATTCCGACTTTGCTGGTCTATGTCATAGGTTATATCCTGATCTTCAAAGACCGCCTCGATATCTATGTAAGACTCGTTTACTTCTGGATCACGCTTTATATGTGTTTATGCACATTCTGCCTTGGCTATAAGATCGGATTCCACCTCTACTGCCTGTCCATGATCCCGATCATTTTCTATACGGAATACATGGCTGATAAGATCGGCAAGAAGAAGATCAATGCCTTCGTAGTCAGCGGAATCATTGCCATCTGCTATCTTCTCTGCACCGGATATGCCGGATTCAACAGTCCTCTCTATGATGTCGACAATGCCATTGCAGGTGCCTTCTGGGCATTCAATTCAGTTATCGTAATCGCATTCCTGGTCTTCTACTCAAGGCTTATGCTTAGCCTTATAGGTGACTATGAGAGCCAGCTTAAAAAGACGGCACTTGTAGACAGACTCACAGGTCTTTACAACCGCCACTACATGATGACAAAGCTTGAGTCTGTGATTGCTGAGAAGAACCCGTTGTTCATCACCATGATCGACATCGATGACTTCAAGAAGATCAACGACAGATACGGCCACAATGCAGGCGACTATGTCCTCATTAATGTCGCACGCATCATGCAGGAAGTCTGCAAAGACTGCAGGGTATCACGCTGGGGTGGTGAGGAATTCCTTATCCTGACTTTCAAACCGCTCGAAGAGGGCATTTCCCTGATCGAGGAACTCCGCTCGAGAATTGACAGTGAGGATTTTATTTTCGGCGGTGAACACATCAAAGTATCGATCACGGCAGGCGTATCAGAATATACTTCCGGAACATCCGTTGATAAATGGGTCAGCGCTGCAGACGATAATCTCTATAAGGGCAAGAAGAACGGTAAGAATCAGGTCGTCCGCTGAGCTTAACCAGGGTACGACAGGACAACGTTCGAGAAGTAGATCATTAATTCCGCTGCAAGATTAATAAGTTCTAAGATCACAAATACCAGTATGTGTTTTTTGCGCTCGTAAACGATGGTGGCAACGAACTCTCTTATGAATGCATTTACCCAGAAATAACTTTTTGTGGGGCTTCCGATACCCTCTGCCTTTATGCCTGCACTCCGGGCAAGCATTCCGGAACGGAAGACATGATAGTTCGTCGTAGAGAAAGCGATCTTGGCATCCTCAGGACCTCTTTCCCTGATAAGCGCTGCCGAATTCTTAAAGTTCTCGAGTGTTGTCGTTGACTTGTCCTCAAGAAGGATCGCTGACTCAGGGATCCCCTGCTCTCTAAGATAGTTGCCGATAGCTTCAGCTTCGCTGATCACCTCATCACTTCCCTTGCCGCCTGAAGGAACGAATATGATATCCTTGCCTGTCGCTTTCTTCTGCATAGAAGCAAATTCAATGGCACGGTCAGTTCTCGACTGCAGGAGTTTTGTGAGCGTTCCGTCCTTGCGGATCTGGCAGCCGTTGATAACAATATAGTCCTTATCGAATGCAGGAACATGGCGCGCCGCCTTAAGACTCACTACGATACTTCCTATCAATATGCATACAAAATATGAGGCGATGATTCCCGCCGTATATTCAATGAACATACCGACAAATCTGCCAGTGCCTGTCCACCTGTGGATATCGATCCATTTTGCACCCGAAAGGCCCATCGCGACGGCAAACGGGGTAACCGATGCTATGCACAGGACTAATCCGAGTATGATGCCGAGTGTATTACGCCACGTGCGTCCCTCTTTTCGAAGGAGCTGAATATTACTTACTGTAGTAAGGATAGCTGCAACGATTGCAATCGGAAAAGTTAAAAGCACAAAAGTCTCGCTGACGTTAAGTATGTCAGCGAAAACCGTGTATAGCTGTACCTCTCTTACCGTAATAGATGAGAAGATCTGCATGACAAGATTTGCCGCGAGGAATACGATAAGACCAACGAGCAGGATGTTGTTGTAGCTGTAGATATTTGACCTGACTGACTTGCGGTACTGGAAGATAAAATCTGCTACGATCAGGAAAAAGAACAGAATCATGCCTGCTCTTACAACACTGCTTCCCGTGAAGATACCGAAGAAATCTCCATCCGTGATAATGCCGTCCTTATGAATAAACAGGACTGCAAGTGACGAATAATTATCGCCAAATTTAACACCCATTAAGACCTTACCGGGTTTATTCGATCTTACTCTGACGTAGACCTCTCCGGGCTTCTGATCGATCTCCACTACTTCAATGCAGTCTTTATCACCGCCGTCGATATAGACCTCAGGTGCGGTATCCTGCGATGTCCCGGGAGACAAATAGAACATACAGACGTATTCATTTCCGACAGAACGGACATAGAGATAGCATGCCACCGCAATGATGAGCGCTATGAATATGAATTTGAACTTAAGGATCTTCTCTATCATAAAGGCAATTATACAAGAAATGATTGAGGAAAAAGAGATATTTATTCTCTATAATTATATAAATATGCCAATTACAAGGAGATCCCTCATGAGCGGTTACAGATTCATCGACAACAACGGCACATTCTCTCTCGAAAACCCCGACCTTTACAGTTACCTTTATTTCCCGGTCGGATCTGCCAGCGGCATGATGGGCTGCCTGACTCCCGAATCAGGCGGAGACCTTAAGACATCACAGAATACTTTCATCCTGGAGCCGGTATCATCAGATAACCTTCACAACAACCGTTCGACCAGAAATTTCTGGCTCTGCCTTGAAGACGGCACGCTCATCTCAGCAATGGGCTCATCCGCATCTTCCCACTCCAGGAAATTCACTAACGCAAAAGACAAAGTCACCCTTACAGGCGGCCTTCTCTGGCAGAGCGTGGAGCGCGAAGTAACAGGCACAGGAATCAAGACTGAAGTCACGACTTTCGTGCCTGTAGAGACTCCTGACAGGATTGAGCTCACAAGAGTAAAGATCACTAATACAGGTTCATCACCTGTCGCCTTTACACCTACTGCAGCAACACCCATCTACGGACGTTCTGCAGATAACATAAGAGACCACAGAAACGTTACTTCCATGCTTAACCGCATGACCGTAACCGAATATGGCGTTACAAACAACCCTACGCTTACTTTCGATGAGCGTGGACACAGAAGGAATAAGGTGATCTATGGTTTCTTTGCCTCAGAAGCTGACGGCACGTGTCCTGTCTCCTTCTGCCCTGTCGCTGAAGACTTCATCGGCGAAGGCGGAGCTTTCGATAATCCGAGATTCCCTGTATCCGGCTCGCCCGCATCAATGCCCGGAGACCGCGCTGACGGATTTGAAGCTATGGGCTCTGCCATGTTCGCTTCCAAGACTCTTGCTGCAGGTGAATCTTGTGAATATATTTTCGCGCTCATGATAGACGACATCGATAAGCCCTCCGACACTGAAGAAGAGATACAGGCAGAGTCGGCCGCGCTCCAGGCAAAGGCAGTTAAATATCTGACAGGTGATGTTTTCGAGAGCGAACTTGGAAAGAATAGAGAATACTGGGACAAGAAGAATAACATCAGCTTCCACACTGGCGATCAGGCCTTTGATAACTGGATGTACTGGGTAGGCGTCCAGCCTATGCTCAGGAGGATCTACGGCTGCTCATTCCTCCCCCACCACGACTACGGCAAGGGCGGCAGAGGCTGGCGTGACCTCTGGCAGGACTGCCTCGCGTTGATCATCATGGATCCTTCAGATGTAAGGAGCATGTTAGTCGATAACTTCGGCGGCGTCAGATGTGACGGCACGAACGCTACCATCATCGGCAGCAGGAGCGGCGAATTTATCGCTGACCGCAACGGAATCACACGCGTCTGGATGGATCACGCCATGTGGCCCTTCATGACCATGGACCTTTACATAAAGCAGACAGGTGACCTTAAGATCCTTGATGAGAAAGCTCCTTACTTCATCGACCGCCAGGTAATGCGCGGTGAAAAACTCCTCGACAAGGATACTGACCTCTCCGTCATCTGCTGTGACGGAACCGTCTTAGAGCACCTCCTCCTTCAGAACTTCGCCGCATTCTTCGATGTGGGCGAACATGGCCACATGAAGCTCAGAGGCGCCGACTGGAATGATGCTCTCGACATGGGCAAGGACAAAGGCGAGAGTGTCGCATTCACGGCAGCTTACGCAGGCAACTACAAAAAGCTCGCATCCATCTTAAGAGAGTACAAGAAGGTCTTCGGCGCCTCCCTGATCGAAGCCTGCGAAGAGCTTGAAGGACTCCTGGGTGTTTACGATGCTGATAAGCTCCAGAACGTATTGGACGGCTATTGTAACAGTGTTAAACTCGGCTTTTCGGGCAACAAAAAGTTCTATGACATCGATCTTCTCGCCTCAGATCTCGACAAGAAGGCTGACTGGATAATCTCCCACATCAGATCAACAGAATGGTTCACTGACAGCGAGGGATTCTCCCGCTACAACGGCTATTACGACAACAGCGGAAATGCTCTCGAGAAGAACGGTGATAAGCACGGCCGCCCTGCCATGATGCTTACAGGTGAAGTATTCACTATAATGTCCGGCGTTGCCACAGACGACCAGGTGCGTGAGATCGTGAAGTCCGCTGACAATTACATCTACGACGCATCGATCGGCGGCTACAAGCTCAATACAGATTTCCACGAGATAAAGACAGACATGGGCCGTATGTTTGGCTTCTCCTATGGCCAGAAAGAGAACGGCGCTGTCTTCTCCCACATGACAGTAATGTTCGGCAATGCCCTTTATTCCAGAGGCTTTGCAGAAGAAGGATGGAAAGTTCTCGGCACGTTATACCGCCATGCCACAGACTTTGATTCAAGCAAGATCTATCCCGGCGTCCCTGAATACTTCGACCCCAAGGGCAGAGGCGTTTACCACTACCTCACAGGCGCGGCAAGCTGGCTCATGCTGACGGTCTTAACAGAGATGTTCGGCATCAAGGGCGCTTATGGTTCAATGGTATTTGAGCCCAAGCTCCTGCCCTCGCAGTTCGATGATGAAGGCAAGGCTTCCGTAAGCTTCGAGTTCAACGGCAAGCCCGTGACAGTCGTATATAAGAACAGCGGCTCGGCATCTGCGGTAAAGAAGATCACCGTTGACGGCGCAGTTGTCAGCGAGGGCACAAACCTTCTTCCCAAGGAAAAGATCGGAAGCCTGATAGAGATCGAACTTGCCTGATTTGCCCCAGACGATCTGCTCTGGCGATTTTTCCCGAGATTTGCCCCGGTGCAAAAATGGCCCTGTTTTCAGGTCAGTTTTCGTCCCTGTTTCAGGCCAGTTTTCGCCCCTGTTTCAGGCCAGTGCAAAAATGGTGCAGATATAGGGCCAAACTTGCACCATTTTCGTCAAATGATGGTCAGATTGCTCGAAATGGTGCGAAATTGACGCCAATCCTGCACCATTTCTGCACACCTGTTCTAAAAGAGGGGCAAAAAGCTTCAAGATTACCCCTGGTGACAAAATGGTGACGGGGAGCACCAAAATCGTCACCAAAACTGTCACCAAAGGCTCCAAATGCACGAAATGGTGACGAAAAGTGATGATTCCGTCACCATTTCATCACCACAGCGAAAAAGCGGTGGCACAAGAGGTGTATGGGGGCCGCGAAAACCGCCCCACACCCGCAAATAAAAAGTCCGGCCGCGGCCGGACTATAATCTTTATCCTACTCTCGTGTAGTACTGGTCGCTGTTTTGCCAGGTGACCTTTATCTTGCCGCCATCCATTGTGAATATGTATTCCCAGCCGCCGTTATCGTCAGCACTGCCTTTTTCAGAGGCAACCGTTTTATTGTCGTCATCGAATTCCATCTCATAATCGAATTTCTCGATCTGACCCTCTTCAACATGGTAAAACTCACACTTGAATCCCTTGTCGGTAAGATCGTATATCTTGAAGTTTTCATCAGAATCAGTGGCTTTCCAGCTGCCTTCCCAGCCCTGATCCACTGTCTGTTCAGACTGTGTTGATGACTCAGTCTTTTTCTTCTCTTTGGTCTGTTCCGGTTCTTTGCCGCAGGAGGCAAATGACAGAATTATGCCTGCAGTTAACAGTAATGCCAATACTTTCTTCATGTTTATATCTCCATATCTTCGCTTTAGGGTATTATAACCAACTTCGGCCGGTGAGGCTGATGAACTTTGAATGAAAGCATGTGCATATCGGTCTGGAAGATTGAATTATTACCTAAAAACACCTAAAATAACCTATCTGAGCATATATTAGTTGGGATGGATTACAGATCAGATGGGTCTTTTAAAGAAAAAGTCGCTTTGGCTTGGTGCGTTGTTTCTGCTGGTTCTTGGCGGAGCGACTCTATTTGTTATCCATAAAGAACTTAAAGGTCAGGATATCATTGGCACTCTCAAAAGTGCGAATATCTGGTGGGTGCTCTTAGCCATCATGGCAATGGCCATATATGCTGTAGCGGACGGCATCAACATCAGCAGATGCCTGAAGCTCGACGGCTACAAGATAAGCTTCGCTCAGATGATGAAGTATTCTTTCGCCGGATTCTTCTTCAGCTCGATTACACCATCTTCAACAGGTGGCCAGCCCGGCCAGCTTTACTTCATGGCAAAGGATAAGCTGAAGGTGTCACACAGTGCATTTACTCTTCTGTGCGCGCTCTTAAGCTTCCAGTGTTCAGCTGTATTCTTAGGCGTTGTAGGAGTTATCTTTTCGCGCGGTGAAGTATTCAAGCTCCAGGGCAAATTTGCATATGTCTTTCCGATCGGATTTGCACTGAATCTCGCGATCATCGCATTCCTTATATGCGTTCTCTTCACGAGAAAGATATCCGGTTTCTTCATAGGGATAGGTCTCTGGTTCCTGAAGTTAAGAGGCATTAAGCCGGGCGAGAGATTCAAGTTCCTTCGCTCTTTTGCAGCTTACAGAAAGGCTGCTTCTCTTCTTAAGAAGAATAAGATCGTCTTCGTGAAAATGCTCCTGACTTCACTGGTGCAGATCATTCTTTTCCACTCAGTCACATTCTTCTGTGCACGTGCAATAGGATGCAGCAGCCTTGACTGGTTTACCGTGCTCCGCACACAGTCTTCGCTCTTTATCTCCGTATCTTCACTTCCACTCCCGGGCGCTGCAGGCGTTACGGAATATGGTTATACACTGTTCTATGCGGATCTCATCCCGGAAGCTTTGTCAGGAAGCGTTATGCTCCTGTCGCGTTTTGTCAGCTTCGTACTGCCGCTTATAACAAGCGGTCTGGGACTCGTGCTGCTCTCGATTAAGCGTAAGGAAAAGTAATCAGTTGAATCCGAAAAGCTTTCTTGCTATCTGATAACCTAAGCGGTGCAAGGGATAGCTGATCCAGTGAGGCCAGTTGCGGACGGGACCGATCATGTGCTTTGTGAAAGGCTTTTGAGTTATCCATTTATAGTAGACGGGACGCTTTTCGGCGATCTCATCCAGGAAAGACTGCATGACCTGTTCATCCTCTTTGGTGTGGAGACGGAGCAGGAATGAGACGGTCGCAAGAGTGACGATCTCTGTATAGTAGTAAAGATATTCACGCTGTGCCTTATTCTGCAAGGAATCCGTATCAAGTTCATAGAGCATAAGGCGGTTGACCTTAAGCTGCTGGTCCATACGGCTGAGCATGACCTTCTCATTTACGGACTGGTCTTCACGGCCGATAAAATAGCGGTAAAGATCGACATCAAGGTAATACATCTTCTCTACCTTCATCATCGGGTAGCAGACGTAAAGATGGTCTACATAGAATGTATGCTTGGGAAGCTTCATGCCGCTGTTCCTTGCAAGCTCGGTGCGGTAAGTAGCAGAGTGCATAAGGATATATGAGCCTGTAGCCCACTTGCCTACTTCATCCCATCCGAAAAGTCTTCCGGTAGGAAGCGTCTTGCGGTAGTTAATAGGGCATCTCTTGCCCTGGTTGACCTTCTCATATACATAGTTGGTGATGACAAGATCTGCGGCCTTGTCAGGATCGCGCATTGTCTCAAGGACTTCGAGGAGCTTTTTCAAAGATGCTTCATCGACCCAGTCATCGGAATCGAGAACACGGAAGTAAAGACCAGTGGCACTCTGAAGACCTGTCATTACAGCATCACCATGACCACCGTTCTCCTTCTTGATAAGGCGGACAGTGTCAGGATACTTCTCTATATATTCTTCAGCGATCTTAGAAGTATCATCACTTGAACCGTCGTCCACCACAATGATCTCTATCTGCTCTTTACCCGGCAGGAGACTCTCGATGGCTCTGCCAACGTAATCCTGCGAGTTATAGCTCGGAATCGCCACACTTAACAGCTTTTGCATCTTCCCTCAGAAACCTTTCCTCAATAAACCGTATGATATTATATCATCAGACAGGAAAAGTTCTACCATTTAAGAAAAAGTACATTTTATTTGATAATAATAATCTGTCATTTTTAGACATCAGGCATCTTTTTTGCGTGTTTTCATAAGAAGTCCGAGACCGGTCTCGATTCCTATGAGCAGAACACCTGTAATAACTGCTGCTACAGTAATGTTACGGTTGATATTTCCGTTATAAGCTTTTACCCAGGATTCTGTAAACTCGGCTGAATCGTAATTTGATGCAGGATAGTCTTTCATCAGACGCTGCTGGAGAGCTTTTCCGTCATCTGCAGATCTTGTTGTGATAAGCATGCTTATATCTCCATCGCCTGCATCTTTCTCGGTAAGATGTTTATTCATTTCTTGGGCGAACTGATCCCATGTCGCCGGATCGTATTTGTAATAAAGACTGTATTCCGGTTCTGCTGAAGAAGGTGCTGCCACTTCCTTGTAATACTTGCCTTCAACAACTTCTGTGTGGCACTCGAAAACGGAATACTCACCGTCAGAAGGTTCTTTTGAGTACATGCTCATACCTGAACATTCACTGTAATACCTGACGATTTCAGAAGGGATCGATACCACCTTCGGTTCTCCTTCCCTGATGCTGTCCTGAAAATCCCATAAGACTGTTTCGTTAAGAATATAGATGTCTTTTACTCCCTCAAGTTTGCTGATCTCAGGAATGTCTTTATATGTGATCATGGAAGACTTATCGCCGGGAACGACGCCGCTGCCCTTGCAGTATATCTGATTAAGCTCGCCGAACTCGCCGTCGACAGTATAGACATATATAGACGATGTATCCGGCACTTCATCTGTGGACCTGTTTATCACATAGTACACGCCTGCAACAGTTATAAATGTGCAGACAGCTAATATCGGAACCGCCAGCATAAAGATCAATAAAACGGTTTTACGCATTTTCCTTCTCTTTCCTCCATTCAAATACAATTTTATCACGAAAGATTGATATAATTGTTTGCAATTAAACCATTATAGGAGGGGAATATGACCAGACTCGAATATCTCAAATCGCCTGAAATGACACCTATCCGCAAGAACATTAACTCCTGCGCGATCATCGGTTATGTAATTGCAGCTCTTTCAATAGTGCTCAATCTCTTCGTATATAACAATCCGTATGGCCTCATCGACTGTGCGCTGATCGTTATATGTTCCCTTCTCATCCATCTCCTTCAGAGCAGAGTTGCTGCCATCATTCTTACTGCATACGCTGCACTTAACGTTATCGTCGTAACCATCCAGACAGGAAGACTTGGCGGATGGTGGATCGCTCTCGTAGGCGTATATGCGATCATCTATACCTTCAAGTTCCAGAGCAGCTGGAAGAAGGTTAAGGAAAACGGCCCCGTAGATATCAATCTTCCCCAGTAACGCCATGGACCTTAAACGCTTACCTTATCAGCTCACTGTATGTAAAGTAAAAACCGTCACAGACCTTGTGGCTGACAAAGATTTCTGGTTCGCTGCAAGAACAGATGAAGAGATCTCCCTTGTCTGCAAGACATCTGATGTACCCTCTGAGACACTCGAGAGAGATGACGGCTGGAAGGGCTTCCGTATAGAAGGCGTGCTCGACTTCTCGCTTATCTGCATCCTGTCGAAGATCTCAGCAATCCTTGCTGACAACAAGATCGGTATTTTCGCAGTATCGACTTACAACACCGACTATATCCTCGTCAAAGAGGAGAACTTCGAGAAGGCCTTATCTGTACTGAGCGAAAAAGGATACAACATCATCTGAGATTTTTATAACCCAAAAACAAAAAGGTTGCCTCAAATAATATGAGACAACCTTTTCTATTTGATCAGTCAATTCTTACTGCACCACGATCTGGAATGCCGGATGTTCACCTTTTGAGTTGCTTCCGGAAACTACAGTTACCGTATAATGATCTGCCTTAAGATCGACATTATAAGTCAGTGTACGGAGCTTTCCATCCGGAACCTCTGCATCGATAACGCTGCTGCCCTTGTCTCCGTCGATCTTTATCTTGTAATCGCCTTCTGCATTTGTAACCACAACAACGATCGTGGCACTGCGGTCTTTCTCGACATCGAAAGTGACAAGTTCACTGTCTTTGTTTTCTTCTTCGATCTGGAAGCTGACAGTGGAGTTAACGAGCATGTTTTTCGAAGCCGTAACTGCTGTCATCGCAATACCTGATATGAGCATTACTGCAGAAAGAATTCCGGCATAGAGGAATCTGATCTTCTTGTGGCCCTGGGGATAGAGGAGCATCAGTCCCAATGTGATGATGAAAGGTGATGCAATGCCCATAATAAGGTATGTGCCGAGAAGTGAAGAGTAATCAATATTTGAAACGCTTACCTCAGATACAGCAGACTTTCCAAGATAGGTTACCGTTACAGAGATCATGTTGTTTGTGAAGTGCATGATCATCGACAGAAGGATATTGTTCTTCTTTACGACAACATAGCTGAGTATGAGACCTAAGAACATTGTTGTCAGGAATCTTAATACTGACATGTGGTTGATTCCGAAAAGAAGACCCATGATAAGTACGATTACCCAGTCATGCTTTAAGCTTCTGAAGTTGCTTAAGATGGCACCTCTGTGGATGGCTTCCTCGCAGATTGCAGGCAATAGTGCGACTACAAGAACTGCGACAGGAAAACTCATGCTCTCATATAAGAACGAATTCAGATCTCCTACCTCAGATACACTCTGCGGGAAGATGGTTCCTGTAATTGCCACTGCGATCATCGAGACCGGGAAAGCTCCCAGTATCAGTAAGATGCATCCGAAGATATCTCTTACCTTAACCTTCTTTACCGGAAATACCTCCTTGATCTTCACCCTTGTTATAAGGCAGTAGATAACTGCCATTGCAAGGAATGCAAGTTCTGTGATTACAAGTCCGGGTATTCCAAGGTTCTGCTGCAAAGGTGCACATACCAGGATGAAAAACGCCATCAATACTCCAAAGAGCACGAAGCCCATCCATGGGCGCAGTCTGCCCTGATCACTTAATTTTTCCATAAGTAATTCCTCCATATTTGCGGTTATTATTAAATGTTGTTTTTGTGATTATTTATTCGTGGATCGCACGTTCCTTCTTAAGGCGGTTGATCTTAATAATGGTCTTTACCGAAGCTGTAACAGCCGCTGTACATAAAGCAAACATTGCTATAGAGCACATCAGATTAAGAACTGCTAATGAATTCGTAAAAGCGGAAGTTATTACTATCGACAGATTAAGAACTGCTGCGAAAAGCAATAGTGCTACGCAGAAGATAAGATAACCGAGTGTGACCTTAAGACAGTTGATCTGGGAATCAATATCCGAATACAGTTCGATCCCGTTAGGATAATCTTCTGAAAGAGCTCTTGCGTAGACCCAGCATCTGCCCGGATAGTTTATCCAGCATACAACCTTTATTCCCATCTCTTCAAGGAACCTGAAATACTTCTGGTTCTCTGCACTGTAAGCAGATCCCTTAAGGAACAGTTCCTTATACTTGTACTTGTTTGCTTCTGTCTCTTCGAATTCAAAAGTCAGTCTTCCAGCATGTTCAAGAGAATATCCGTGTGAAGCCATCTCATTGATCCAAGCCTCTTCTTTCTCGAGTTCCCAGATCCAGAAAATCTTATGAATGACTCTGCGCATATCAGTTTCCTCCCAAAATCCTCTTGCCGTTATCAACGAGTTCAGAGAGCCTTGCAAGTTCTTCTTTGAGCACGGTCAGACCATTTCCGGTGATCACATACTCTTTCTTGCGGCTTTCCGGATTCTCCGGCAGAGCATCTATCCATCCCTTCTCAACGAGCGAATTAAGCGCTCCGTATAATGTACCCGCGGCGAGCTTCACCCGCCCTCCTGACAGTTCTTCCACATTCTGGATTATTCCGTATCCGTGAAGCGGTTTCTGAAGCGACAACAATATGTAGAAGACTGCTTCGGTTAACGCTAACTGTGGCATATCCTTATTCCTCCTTTATATCGGCTTCCGATATATCGTAGCCCGAGTATATCGCCTGCCGATATAGTTGTCAAGTACCAATCGCATACTTTTCGAAAACAGGATATTTTCCGATAATCAACACCTGCATCCCGGTCTGTTGCTTAAGCGATAAAAGAGCCCGGTATTGCTCATAGTACGGTGCCTTCAGCGATGGTTAAATATGCACATCAAACAACCAAGCGAAAGGCGGGAACATAAAATGAGAGCAATGAATATACCGGTTAAGAAGCTTGAGATCGAGGATCTCGAACAGATAAGCGGAGGAAGTACCGCAATTGGCCCCAAGATCTTATATGCAAACGATCCTTTGATCCAGAGCACAAGCTTTACAACTGAACAGGCAGTAACAATGGGCAAAGTCTATAACGATGTTTTCGAGAAGGTAAAAGACTTTTTCGCCGGTGTTCCGAAGCTCTGTTCAGACACCAAGGTAATGCCCGTAATTATCTCACACATCACAAGTCTTCACTGTTGATCTGAAGACTTGGATCCCATATAGCGATAGCACAAACGGCTGAGGTTTTTTCGATCCGACCAGGCCTGCCGGCTTAAGCGCCGCATGCCAAAGGATATGAAGCACAGGAGCGGGACCTTTCCCATCTCCCCCCTTCCCCATAAAAATTGTCCTGCTCCAATCGTGCGATTCGCAACACTAAAAAATACGGCAGCGGATTTGGCGGAGAGCCTTATCCAATGCCGCATTTTAGTTGCATCTTATCTATAACCGTTAAGTCAGGTTATGTGATTATCAGTTCATCCTTTGACATGATCAGGTCTTCGAATTCATCGACCGGGATGGGCTTCGAGAAGTAATAACCCTGGAAGAGCTTGCATCCCTTAGCTACCAGGAAATCGTACTGGTCACGTGTCTCGACACCTTCTGTAAGGGAAGTCATGCCAAGATCCAGTGAGAGATTAATAACATTCTTTACAATGGTATCTGCCTTCTGAATATCATCGGATTTGCCGAGAAAGTTCATGTCGATCTTGAGGACATCAACAGGAATGTTCTTAAGCATGTTGAGTGAGGAATAACCGCTTCCGAAGTCGTCCATCTCCACGACGAATCCGTAATCTCTGAACTCATCCATGATGGCAACGATCTTATCGGAATCGTTGACCATGACCGTCTCGGTGATCTCCACACGAAGATGCTTAGGATCCACGCCATATTCTTCAACGAGATCATGGATATACTTCGGTACATCAAGATAGTAGAAATCCTTGGGCGAGATGTTTACTGATATGAAAAGGTTCCATCCGCGTGCCTTCCATCTGGAAAGGATCTCGCAGGCACAGCGCCACATATACTTATCGACTTCTGCGATCATGCCGTTCCTCTCAAGAGAAGGAATGAACTTGAAAGGTGCGAGGAAACCATGTTCCTTGTGGATCCAGCGGACAAGCGCCTCGCATCCTACGATATTTCCCGCATTGTCAGCAATAGGCTGGAGATAAGGTCTGATATCCTGATTCTCGATCGCATCAGCAAGCTGGGCAGCGATCTCCTGATTCCAAAGGATCTCGGCACGAAGCTCATCGTCATAGAAAGCGATGTACTTGGAGTCATCATTTTCGATCGAGGACAGAGCAAGACGTGCGTTAGAGAAGATAACATTGACATCTGCATCGCTTCTGTCGACTTCGCTTACACCGATTTGGACCTGCATCGGATACTTGGCAGTGTCCTTCTCGATGGTTACATGGCAAAGCGCATCCTCGATCTTCTTGGAATCATATTCCTCCTTCGGCATAAGGATTCCGAAGTTAGCTCCGCTGAGTCGTCCGTAAACACACTTTCTGGAGAAGAGTTCTTTCATCTTATCTGTAAAGCACTTGATTCCGTAGTCGCCGAATTCATTTCCGAAAATATCATTAACGAGCTTAAAGCTCTTGATATTGATATAGAGCGCCATGTAGTCGATATCCTTATGAATATCGATGTTCTGCTTGATAATCTTGAAAAGCTGGTCCTTTGTATAAAGACCTGTAAGTCTGTCGTGAGTAGCTTCATACAGATCTTTTCTGATCCTGAGCTGCTCTTCGGTAACATCCTTGACCATCAGATAGTAACCTGTGATCCTGCCCTTTTCGTTGACAACGTCACGATTCTCAAAGTTATAGTACTTAACACTGTCTCCGGCACCGGTCGTATGCTGCTCTGACCAGTTGCCTCTGTGAAGACTGATGTTAAAAAGATATTCAAGATACTCGGGTGCTTTGTCACAGTTCTCTTCACTTACGCCTACCAGTATCCCGGCCGCATTATTGACCCAGACACAGCGTCCTCTCGGTGTGAATATAAAACATGCATCTTTACCATTGGATACAATACCTGAAAGCATTCTGTCCAGAAGCTTCAACGGTCTGTAATGGATGGCAAAATAGTAAACCAGAACTCCCAATACACCAAAGCCGATCATGGAACGGTCGATAGGGCTGTTGGAGATGATGTAGTAGGTTTCCCATCCGGACACGATACCCATTGCAACAAGGATGATCGAGTAACGCTCTCTGTAGATCCTGGATGCTCTGATCGTAGCAACAGAAAAACCTATGATGATCAGAAGGAAGATTCCGTAGTCGACGATTCTGTGGAATGCCTGTCCTGCAAGGGGCTTTAATACATAAAAGACCTGATTCCGGTAAACTGTCCACTCAATATCAAATGCATGTCCCGTGATAGGGTTGATCAAAAGCTGCAGTGCATCGGCAACAAGAAGATACTGTACCCAGGCAGGTGCTTTTCTTTCCCTTCCGTTACCTTTGCAGTAAGCTTCCGTGAATTTCATCAGCTCATAAACAACAAAGTCCATACCTACAAGGTAGATATAGTTTCCGACGAGAGCCATCATTTTATTACGGGCAACTACAATAATAGCGTTTCCGAGGATAGGCGGAATAAATGCCAGATCAAGCCAGAACACTGCCTGACCCAACGCCTTGTAATGACGCTTGGCATTCAGCGCACACATCAACAATGTGAGTATCAGAAGAATAAAGATGCCCGCATATATGAACCTGATGCTGTAGTATGTGTTCATGACCTCTCCCTGATCTTATATAGACAATTTATCGACTTTATCATCTTCATTATAAGGGAGGGCTTGTTACACACTCATCACCGCTTTATTAAATAATTTGAAACAAAACAAATAAAGGGGTTTGAGACCGCCTGGCAGAGATCTGGCATTCTGATTCTGTCATAAGTTTGTATCATCGCATTAACGGCAGTGTTGCTATCGTGTGATAAAATACCAAAAACAAAGAGAAGGAAAAAGGGGTTAATCATACGGAAAAGAAACGGACAATCATTATATTAGCGGGCGTACTTGTGCTTCTGGTCATCATCGTAGGAGTAGTGATCGGCGTCAGGTCATGCAGCAAGGAGCCGGAACTCTTACCGTCAAACACAACCTCATCATCTTCAGATACAACTGCTGCAACCACATCTGAGAGCAGCACGGAAGCTGCTACATCCACCACAGAAGAAGAGACCACCACAACAGCCGCCGATGTAACTGCACCTTCATTGCCCGATGCCGATGATGGTGGAAACGGCGATGAGACAAAGGCTACCACTAAGGCTACTGCAAAAGCCACAACGAAGCCGACAACCAAGCCTACATCAGCTACCAAGAGCACATCTTCATCTTCTGAGACAAGCGGCACATCAACTTCAGGTACAACAGCAGACGATGACGAAGGCGTTATCGAGCTGCCTTTCATCCCTGCCGACTGATCAGAATCCGATCACCTTATCACAGATCTCAAGCGCTGCCGGACGGTGCGTTACTATTATGACTGTCTTATCGGTAAGTGAACGGAGATTCTCAAGGACTTTTTTCTCGGTAACATCATCAAGCGCACTGGTGGCTTCATCAAGAAGCAGTACCGGTGAGCCTGAGAAGACCGCACGTGCTATCGCTATGCGCTGCATCTGACCTTCAGAAAGGCCCGTTCCGCGCTCACCAAGAACAGTGTCTATACCGTTATCGAGTTCGTTGATGAATTCATCTGCACAGGCTATCTTAAGAGCCGAATTGATGCGCTCCTCATCAGATGAATGAGCCTTATCCGCGAAGCTTACGATATCACGGACAGTGCCGCTCATGAGCTTATTGCCCTGCGGCACATATGCGAAAAGTCTGTTCCAGGACGAATTGAGTTCCTTCTCCACGCCGGCGGAATCACGTATATAACACTGACCTTTATCAGGCTTGTAGATACCCATGAGAAGCATAAGCGCGGTAGATTTGCCGCAGCCGCTGTGACCGGTAAATGCAGCATATTCGCCCTTCCCTATCTCAAGATTGATCCCGCTTACGGCAACGGGCATATTGTCTTTACTTACACCGTTTACCTTGTCTGACGCCGGATAATATGTGTAGGAGATATCCTTAAGTCCAATGCTCTTGAAAGAGTTGCGGTAGAAATCATTAACCTCGTCAAGCGTCCTGGCATCCCCTACTATGTCATCGTCAAAACTCTCGATCTCCATGAGACGTTCAGCGCTTGCCAGCATCTGGTACCAGCGCGGAAGGTATCCCGTGATATTCGCGAAAGGTGACTGTATCTGTGTGATCAGCTGTGTGATCGCAGTCAGGGTTCCGTATGTGATCGAACCTGTAAGTATCCCGTAACCGCAGTAGATGATGCCGAAGATATACATGCCGTTCATGGCACCTCCAAATCCGAAGTTACAGATATTGGAAAAGCGCATTCTCTTAAGGCGGGCCTTCTTGTGTTCGCCGGTCTTCCGGTGGGCCTCTTCTTCCGTCATGTCTTCCGCTGCAAAGGAACGGATGACCATAAGGCTTGATATCCTCTCCTGCATGAAGATCCTTACAGCTCCGTCCTTTTCCTGAACTTTCTTGTGGAGCTTTTTCATGTTCTTTCTGAAGGCAAATGTCAGAAGAGCAAGAAGTATACCCAAAGGGATTATTATCAGAGCAAAACGCAGATCGAGCACGGTGATCATGACAAGTGCCGATATCATTTTCACTGCCATGCCGGCAAATCCCGGGATTATCTCTGTGTAGTTGTTTGCGATGAGCGTGGTGTCATTCGTAAGCCTGTTAAGCCACTCGCCGGAGTGTATCGCGCTCACGCGGCCGTAATCTTTTCGAAGGATGTTGTGCATCAGACGTTCCTTGAAAAGGTTCTCAAATGTCGCACGGGACAACTCCGAAAGCCAGCGCGAAACCGCATTAAGGATCAGCTGGAACAGCACGAGCGAGATTATGAATATCACATTGAGGATGAAGCCCTCTTTATTCTTCGCGACTGCACTGTCAACAATGCCTCTTAAGAACAGCGCATAGAGAACACCGCTCGCGCCGATAAGGCACTGAACGGCCGTAAGAAGAAGGATGTATGCCTTCTTGCCGCCTGGGACTTTATATAGCCACTTTACTGCGCTGTTT
>JAEEGJ010009407.1_pt1 | contig 26159 bp, 27 predicted proteins | sample 8958761 | NCBI WGS metagenome assembly JAEEGJ01 (sample SAMN16246546, study PRJNA631951) | gut metagenome | biome: gut microbiome; feature: rumen; material: RS-attached | host: Bos | place: Iran: Karaj | collected 2018-10 | reverse complement strand
AAGTACCCGCTCCTCATCAACCCGGGTTCCGAACAGGTGCGCTACACCGCCGAACGCGACGGCCTCATCGACTTGTTCAAGCAGTTCGGCGCCACCATCATGACGAACGCCTGCGGTCCTTGCATTGGCCGCTGGGACCGTGCCGGCGCCGACAAGAAGGAACTCAACACCATCGTTCACAGCTTTAACCGCAACTTCGCAAAGCGCGCCGACGGCAACCCGAACACGCATGCATTCGTCGCTAGCCCGCTCATGGCCGTGATTGCAGCGCTCAGCGGCGACATCCGCTTCAACCCGATGACCGACACCCTCGTGAACAACGAAGGTAAAGCAGTCAAGCTCGACCCGCCGGAACAGTGCGAACTCCCGCCGAAGGGTTTTGAAGTCAAGGACGCCGGCTACCAGGCTCCTGCCGAAGACGGTTCCAAGATTACCGTTTCCATCAACCCCGAAAGCAAGCGCCTCCAGGCTCTCGCTCCGTTCGCGGCTTGGGACGGCAAGGACATCGCGGGTGCCCCGCTCCTCATCAAGGCGAAGGGCAAGTGCACCACCGACCATATCTCCATGGCCGGCCCGTGGCTCAACTACCGCGGTCACTTGGAAAACATTTCGAACAACATGCTCATCGGCGCCGTGAACGCCTTCAACGGCGAAACCAACAAGGTCCTCTGCCAGTGCGGTGAATACAAGGAAGTCCCCGAACTTGCGAAGATTTACAAGGCCAAGGGCACGGGCTCCATCGTGATCGGTGACGAAAACTACGGTGAAGGCTCCAGCCGCGAACACGCCGCCATGGAACCGCGCTTCCTCGGCGTGAAGGCCGTGATCGTGAAGAGCTTCGCCCGCATCCACGAGACGAACCTCAAGAAGCAGGGCATGCTCGCCCTCACCTTCAAGAACGCCGCCGACTACGACAAGATCCAGGAACAGGACGTATTCGACATCGTGGGCCTCACCCAGTTCGCCCCGGGTTCCGAGTTCACGCTCGTCGCCCATCACAAGGACGGCTCCGTCGACAACATCGCCTTAAGCCACACCTACAACGAACAGCAGTGGGCATGGTTTAAGGCGGGTTCCGCCCTCAACCTGATCCGCGCGAACAACAAGTAATCGCAGGGAAATCGCTTAAAAAAGCTAATTTCCTAGTGTAAAAAAAATCTTCAAAGGACGGAATGTACTATTCCGTTCTTTTTTTATTTATATTCATTATTAATTTGTATGGGAAAGACAATGGAACCAAAATTTCCCTACCTAATTGCGGCATTAGGCCTTTTTGTGAGTTGCTCTGAAGGCCCACTCGATCTCACGCATTTCATCGAAGACTTAAGCACAGAAAGTTCATCTGCCACGGATTCGTCTAGTTCCATTCAGGATTCTTCGGAGGCCGTTTCAAGTTCAATCAGTTCCAGTTCCGTTTCCGAATCAAGTTCTTCGACTCCAATTTCATCAAGTTCTTCGAACCAGGATTCTTCAAGCTCTTCGAATCAAAATTCATCCAGTTCTTCAAATCAAGTTTCTTCAAGTTCCGCTCCAAGTTCATCTTTTTCGAGTTCCGTCACGCACTCATCCTCCAGCAGCATTCTTCAGCGCAGCAATTCCAGCAAAAAACATAAAACCGTTTAAAAGGTCGGACTCTACGTCCGGTTTTTGATTTTGGGCAAAAAAAAGGCACTTTTTATAAAAGGCTAAAAAAAAGCGCCCATGGTCAGCAATATTAATATATATTAACATCAAGAACTAAGAGAGGTGTAAAATGAAAAAAACAATCCAGTTCCTGATTACGTCAGCGGCCTTACTTACCGGTCTCATATCAAGTGGCTGCACCGAGGAAAGCGTCGAGGACCTGGAAAACAAGTTTGTCGAAGCAATGAAAAATGGAGAAACCGAAAATATCCGAATATACGCCCGAAAAGCTTGTGAAAAAAACAGCGTCTACGGCTGTCATACTCTAGGTGGGCTGTACGAAAGGGAATCCGATTTCAGGAACGCAACAATATATTTGGAAAAAAGCTGTAGCATGAATAGCTCCCCCTGGAGCGAGAGGTCTTGCGCCGTACTGGGTCTAATTTACAACAAGGGCCTTGGCGTCGAAAAAGATATTGCAAAGGGAGAATCCTTCCTTGAAAAAGGTTGCAACCTGAACTTGAAAGATGGCTATGGTTGCTACGCAATCGCCGAAAGGCTTATTCGACTCAACGATTATGAAGGTGCTATTCCCTATTTTGAAAATGGATGCATTTTGAACACGCCAGAAGCATGTAGCGAATTGGGTACATTGTATTTCAAAGGATTGGGCACTAATGTAGATAAAGTAAAAGCATCTGTATTTTTTGAAAAGGCATGCAATTTAAAGGACGGGTACGGCTGTTACCTGGCCTCCGCAAAATACATGCTTGGTTACAACGTTCCCGCCGACACCCCGAAAGCAGTCCAATACTTCAAAAAATCATGTGAATTGGGCGTACGAGAAGCATGCGACAGTTATGCACAATTCAAAAAAGATTAGCACTACAAAAATGAAGAAATTTATTTCTGCTTTCGTGCTTGCTTTTACAACGCTATTGGGGTGTTTTATCATAAGCGCCTGCTCCGAGAATGTTGACGATTTAGTAATCAAGTTAACCGAAGCCGTAAAAAGTAACGACAATAAAAAAGCCCAGAAATACGCGGAAAAGGCTTGCAACATGGGTAGCGATTTCGGCTGCTACCACGCAGGCGGGCAACACGAAATAAAACACGATTACAAAAAAGCCATATTCTATTTTGAAAAAGCCTGCAATATGAAGACCATGCAATGGAGCGGAAGAGCTTGCACTGAAGCAGGAGCAATTTATTTAAGGGGTCTAGACGTAGCAGAACGAGACACCGCAAAGGCTGAAGATTATTTTGAAAAAGGCTGTACCCTGAACCATGGATACGGGTGCTATTCAGCAGCAGCGAAATATATATTGGGTAAAACCGCGCCAGTCGATGAAGCCAAGTTCCGTGAGTATCTCCAAAAAGCCTGCAATCTAGGAGAAGAACTCGGATGCATCCTAAGCGACTTGTAGCCAATCCCTAACGGACTTCACGTCCGTTTTTTTCTAAATTTGGCGGTGAAAAAAAGGCTTACGATGAATTTCAATAATTGGCAGGACATCTACCGGAACATGAGTCCGGAGATGAAGGAACAGGCCATGAAGATGGCCAAGGCAAGAATCAAGGAAAAGGTGATGCACTGGATTTCGCAGCCGGTGCTCGTGGCGGTGGCGCTCGTGCTCGGCGCCATCGTCGGTACGCTTACCGCATTCTTTGGCCAGGTGCTCGACAGCTTCGGCGCAATCCGCGATGCAAACCCGCTATACTGGATTCCGGCGCTCGCACTCGGGGGCGTCGCCATCGTGCTCACGTACAAGAAATTCGGAAAGGGCTCGGAACGCGGCATGGGAATCATTTTCGATGTCGCGCACGGCAAGGAGAAGGAAGTTCCGCTCCGCCTCATCCCGCTCATCATGGTGACGACCTGGGTCACGCACCTCTTCGGGGGCAGTTCGGGCCGCGAGGGCGTGGCGATGCAGATTGGCGCCACCCTCGGCCACAACATGAGTTCGAAAATCCACGTGGAGAACGCTCCCCGCATTTTGCTCGTGGCAGGCATGGCGGCAGGCTTCGCAGGCCTCTTCCAGACCCCGCTCGCGGCCATCGCGCTCTCGCTCGAAATCCTGCTCGCAGGCCACCTCGAGATGGCGGCCCTACTCCCTGCCGCCGTTGCCGCCTTCACCGCATGCAAGGTTTCGCAGATGTTCGGGGAAACAGCCATCATCGCCATGAACGACATCTTCCCGAGCGACATTTCACGAATTCTCTGGAGCGACAGCGGGCTCGACATTTACTTTATCCTGAGGCTCACCGTCCTCGGCATCATCTTCGGGCTTGTCGGTGGCGGGTTCGCGAGACTCCTCCCGCTTTCCAAGAAATTCTTTGCCGAAAAGTTCCCGAACCCAGTCAAGCGCGTCGCCATCATGGGCGTTGTCCTCAGCGCGCTCCTGCTTCTTTGCTGGCAGGGCCGCTATTCCGGCCTCGGCACGAACCTCATCGAATTGATTTTTTCAGGCTCCGGGGAAAGCGCCGCCTACGACATCTTCGCCTACGACTGGATTCTGAAGATGCTGTTTACCATCATCACGCTCTCGGTCGGATTCCAAGGCGGCGAAGTGACCCCACTGTTCACCATCGGTGCAACTCTCGGCACGGTACTCGCTGCAATCGTCGGCGTGCCGCTCCCGCTTGCAGCCGCCCTCGGCTATGCGGCTGTATTCGGCGCTGCCACGAACACGCTGTTTGCCCCCATCCTCGTCGGTGCGGAAATCTTCGGGTTCGACCTGCTCCCCACATTTTTCATAGTCTGTACGGTCGCCTACGTATGCAACGGCGGCAAGTCCATCTACGCACAAAAGAAGATTAGACTAAAGTAGTCGCGGCGCAGTTTAGGGCCGTCCGCGTTAAAAACGGGTTGCCATGCCGCATAGAATGTCTTAATTTTAGGGCATGCAAAACAATCGTGAAAACTGGGGCTCCAAGATAGGAGTCATCCTCGCTGTCGCAGGTTCGGCAGTCGGGCTCGGCAACTTCCTTCGATTCCCCGTACAGGCGGCCACCAACGGCGGCGGCGCATTTATCATTCCCTATCTCATCGCATTCCTCTTACTCGGCATTCCGCTCGCATGGATGGAATGGACCCTCGGGCGCTACGCGGGCCGCCACAACTACGGCACCGCCCCGAGCACGCTCCACATCATCTTCGACAAGAAGAAGCCCTGGGCAAAACACCTCGGTTCCATCGGGCTCCTGCCTCCCCTCTTCATCGTCTTCTACTACGTGTTCATCCAGTCGTGGATCCTCGCGTTCGCCTATTACTCCCTTACGGGCAAGCTCATGGAAGTCACGGCACAGGGCAGCGCCGCCGTCACGCAGTTCTTCGGCGACTTCATCATGCTCAAGACGTGCGTGGGCCCCGTCCCGGCCGCCATCATCTTCTTCCTCATCACGTTCGCCTGCAACATGACCGTTCTCGCCCTGGGCGTACGCAAGGGCATCGAGCGCGTGAACAAGATCTGCATGCCCATCCTGCTATTCCTGGGCATCGTCCTCGTAATCCGCGTGCTTACGCTCCCGAATATCGGCAAGGGCCTCGCCTTCATGTGGAACCCGAACTTCAGCGAACTCGCCAACCCCAAGGTATGGATGGCCGCCGCGGGCCAGGTATTCTTCACCATGAGCCTCGGCATGGGCATCATCTGGTGCTATGCGAGCTACCTCAAACCCAAGGAAGACCTGGTGCTCTCCTCCCTTACCGCGAGCGCCACGAACGGTCTTGCCGAAATCATCATCGGCGGTACGGTCGTCATCCCCATCGCGGTCATCATCGCGGGCGCGAACATCGAGGAATGTGCGAAGCTCGGCACCTTCGGTCTCGGCTTCCAGACCATGCCTTACGTGTTCGGAACGCTCCCGCTCGGCGGCGCACTGCAGGCGCTCTGGTTCGCGTTGCTCTTTTTCGCGGGCATCACCAGCGCCATCTCGATTATCCAGCCGCTCATCAGCTTCTGCGAAGACGACCTCAAGTTTACGCGCAAGAAGTCCGTCACGACCATCAGCATTATCATCTTTATCGGTAGCCTCACCGCCATCTTCGGCCTTGGCGCGGGCACGGTCGACGAACTCGACTTCTGGGGCGGCACGTTCCTGCTCGTGGTGTTCGGCGCCATCCAGGCCATCATATTCTCGTTCGTCCTCGGCCGCAGAAAGTCACAAATCGTGCAGCCCGGCGAATCCGTGGCTTTCGCCCTGATGAACGAGGGCTCGCAGCTCAAGCTCCCCCGCTTCTTCAGGCCCATCATCCAGTATGTTTGTCCGGCCTACCTGATTATCCTGCTCGTTTCGTTCACGTTCACCGACGGTCTCCCGCTCATCACGCTGAGCAACATTCCCGCCGATGCCAAAGTGACGTTCCTCGGGGGAGAATTCTCGAAGCTCCACTTCACCTGGGCTTTCCGCGGGTTCATGCTGTTGCTGGTCGTGCTGCTGAACATCGCCATCGCCTACGCCTGGCGCAAGGGCGGCACCGCCGAAATGGGTCGTGACACGAGCATCCACAAGATGCCGCTCGGCAAGTCGGACGAATACATCAACCGCTTGGCAAACAAGAAGAAAAAGGAGAAGTAGCATGGACGCAGAATTTACGACAGGCGGACTCATTTTCATGCTCACCTCGTGGGCGGCAATCATCGGGCTGTGCATCTTCTGCTTTGCGAAGGTGTTCAAGAAGAAGTAAGTTTAACAATGAACGTCCCCGCGGGGACAAAAGGAATGACAAATTATGGATATCGTCAAGAAAGTTTCTGAACTCGGGCTCGCGCTCCCGCAGTGCCCGGCACCGCTCGCGGCATACGTTCCCGCCGTACGCTTCGGCGACACCGTCGTCGTCTCGGGCCAGCTTCCGAGCGTCAAGGGCGACTTTTCCGCTTACACGGGATCCGTCCCGAACGAACTCTCCATCGAAAAGGCGACCGAAGCGGCACGCATCTGCCTCCTGAACAACATCGCCGCCGCGGTCTCCACGCTCCAGCACGGCGAGACGCTCAAGCTCGTGCAGATGCAGGGATTCGTGCAGTCCGCAGCCGACTTCCACGAACAGCCCGCCATACTGAACGGCGCAAGCGAACTGGCCGAAAAGATCCTCGGTGAAAACGGCAAGCACGCGCGCACCGCCGTGGGTGTCGCCGCGCTCCCCAAGAATGCCGCCGTCGAAATCAGCTGCACCTTCCAGGTCATCCCCGAAGAAGTGCGCTACAACGGACGCATGAACTGGATCGAGCCGTAAAAGGCTTCTGCACCGGGCTAGTTCATGTCCAGCGCGGAAAGTTCTTTCGCCAGTTTCTCGTTCTGACGCTTCAGGGAATCGAGTTCCTGCTGCATCGTCTGGATCTGGCGTTCCATCTCGACCTTGTTCGCCGTCAGGCGCGCGATTTCTTTGTTCGTTTCCTGGTCGGAACAGGCCGTAAGTCCTACAAAGCAAGCTATTGTTGCCAAAATAACGATAAGTCTTGTCATGTGCAAAATTTAAATATAAATAGAGGGAGAGGTTTCTCCCGCCTATAAAATAAGGGTATTATGATAGATAAAGTCTGGTCTTGGTTCACTAGTCAAGGATTCGAAGGGTCCGTATCCGTAAGGAACACCGATTTCAAGGAAATCAGCGCTTCGGGCATGTTCAGCAGCAAGGCGAACACCCCCGACGACGATTCCTTCATCCATGAGGCCATCTACAAGATGGACCCGGACTACAGCGTTGTCGCCATCATCAAGCAGGTGGGCGCAAAATCGGCCGAAGACTGGGCAGTAGACGCTTTTCCGGACGGCATTCACGAAGTCAGCTTCGCAGGAAGCGCCGACGACATCCAGACAAACCTTGACAACGCCATCCTCGAAGGACTCGCCCACAGGAAAGTCCTCATCGTGCGCGAATCCGGAGCCGTAGTCAAATTCGGCTACAAGTTCGAAGACCTGCTATAATAATTTATCTTTGGCTATATGAATTCGAGTACGAGGCCATCTCCGGAACTTCTCCTGCCCGTGGGCACGCGCGAGATGCTGGAGGCCGCCGTCGCAAACGGCGCCGATGCCGTTTATTTCGGGGTTCCGCACTGGAACGCGCGCGGTCGAACGGAAGACTTCTCGTTCGACGATGTCTACGACATGATCCGCTACGCAAGGCTCCGCGGAGTGCGCACGTTCCTCGCGATGAACGTTCTCGTATTCGAACGCGAATTGCGTGAGTTGCCCGAGTTCCTTGAAAAAATCATCTCGCTGGAACCAGATGCCTTTATCATTCAGGACATCGGACTTGCACGCCTGATACGCGCAATCGCTCCCACGCAGGAGATTCACGCGAGCACGCAGATGACGCTTGCAAGCGCGGAGGCCGTCAACCTGGTCGCCGGAATCGGGTTCAACCGCGCCGTACTCGCACGCGAACTTTCGCTCAAGGAAATCGCCCGCATCAAGGAATCAACTCCGCTCGAACTCGAAGTTTTCATTCACGGGGCGCTCTGCGTGAGCTATTCGGGGCAGTGCCTCACCAGCGAGAACTTTGGCGGCCGCAGCGCGAATCGCGGGCAATGCGCCCAGAGCTGCAGGCTCCCTTACCGCATATTCGTAGACGGAAAGGAATTCCGCGATACCGACGCGCAGTTCCTGTTCAGCCCGCACGATCTGTGCGCCCTCCCGAAATTAAACGAACTTGAAGAAATCGGCGTGAATTCGCTGAAGGTGGAAGGCCGCCTCAAAAGTCCGGAATACGTGGCGGCCGTCGCGAAGGCCTACCGCAAGGCATTGAACCGCATTCCGCTCGACGGCAAGGACATGGAACCGCTCGAAGTCCTGTTCAGCCGCGGCCTGCGCGCGGGTTGGCTCGACGGCGACAACCACCAGGAACTTGTGGACGGTACGTTCAGCAACCATCACGGGCTGTTCCTCGGGACGGTCGCGAAGGTGGATCGCGGGCAGGTGATTGTCGGACTCGACGATTCGCTTATCGAGAACTCAAGCTGCGCCGGACTCATTTGCGGTATGGGACCGCGACCAGGTGACGGAATTCTTTTTGAAAACGCCGCCCTCGGCGTAAGCATCGGAAGCCGCCTGTATGCATCGCAAGAGGCGCACCTCCCCCACACCAAGCGCGGCGACCCGAAGTACCTGCGACTCGAATTCGGGCGCGACTTCGACACGCGACAGATTGCCATCGGCATGAAGGTTTACCGCAACGACTCGCCCGCGCTGGAAAAAGAATTGCGCAAGACATTTACCGACCGCGAGCAGGCGAAGCGCATTCCCGTGAACATGGAACTTTCGGGGAACATCGGTGGTTTGCTCAAGCTCGCCGTCTACGACATACCGCGCAACCGCGTCGAGGTCGAAAGCGACACGGCACTGGAAGCCGCGAGAAATGCTGATGGGAAAGCGGGCGATAAACTGCGCGACCTCGCACAGAAGGAACTTTCGGGGCTGAGCGCGACCGCCTACAGCCTCAAGAATCTTGAAGTCAATGTCGAACGAGGAGCCTTCATTCCCGGCAAACTCCTGCGCACGCTCCGCCAAAAGGCGATAGAACTACTCGACGCAAAACGCTGCGAATGGAAGGAACTGAACCCGAGCGCAGTAGCGGGCCGCGCCCTCCTCAACAGCGTGAAGTTTGGCAAGGTCGCCGCGCAGTCCACAGCCAACGATGCAACAAACACCCGCCCTGTCATTTCGGTGCTCGTCCGCAGTCCCGAACAAATCCCTGCGCTCGAAGGCCTCGACATAGACAACGTTGTCATGGATTTCGACTGGGGTGTAAAATACGACGAACCGCTGGAACAGATTCGCGAACTCGGTTTCAAGGCCGGCATGGCCACGCTCCGCATCCACAAACCGGGCGAAAGCCACTACCTCAAGAACATCCTGCGGCTTTGCCCCGATTTTGCATTGGTACGCAACCTCGGCGCGCTCTCCATCCTCAAGGAAAGCGGCATCCCGCTTACCGGCGACTATAGCCTGAACGCCGCAAACTGCCTGAGTTATGACTGGCTCCTGTCACAAGGTTTGCAAACGCTCCATCCCTCTTGGGACCTGAACAGCACGCAGCTTTTCGACCTGCTGGGAGACATTGACGGCTGCCGCATGGAACTCACGCTCCACCAGTACATGCCCGCGTTCCATTCCGAATACTGCGCGTTCGCCCGCGCGCTTACAACCGGCAGGCGGTTCCCCGAATGCGGCAAAATCTGCACCCAGCACAAGGTCGAAATCCTCGACCACAAGGGCGAGCGTCATTTTCTTCAGAGCGACGCGGAATGCCGCAACACGCTATTCGTAGGCAAGCCGCAGTCCGCGCTCAAGCTTTTGCCCGAACTGCAAAAGGCCGGAGTGAACCATTTCCGCCTCGAAATGCTCCAGGAAGACGCCGAAACGGTCCACCGCAAGGCGCTCATCTACACGCAGGCCATCCGCGGCAAGGTTTCCATCGCCGATGCCATCCGTCTCGCCGGCGTCGAAGAAAAATACGGCCTTAGCGAGGGCCAGCTCTTCAACGAGAGCGTGTGGCACGACCGCAAGAAGGTCTAATTTTTCTATATTGCGCCTATAATTTTCACCGCCCAGACTCAGGGCCAAAGGAACACCATGAAAATCGCCGATAAGACCGTCGTCCAGATGCACTACACCCTCACCTCCGACGAAGGAGCCGTCATCGATTCCTCCGAAGGCCGCGAACCGCTCCAGTACATCCAGGGTGCCCACATGATTGTCGTGGGGCTCGAGAACGCGATGGTCGGTCACGAAGTCGGCGACAAGTTCGACGTGAAGGTCATCCCCGCCGAAGGCTACGGCGAATACGACGAACGCATGACGCAGGAAGTCCCGGTTGACGTGTTCCAGGGTGTCGACAAGGTGGAACCCGGCATGATGTTCTACGCGCAGACGCCCATGGGCCCGATGCCCATCCGCGTCAAGTCCGTCGCGGGTGACAAGGCCGTGATTGACGCGAACCACGAACTTGCGGGCAAGAACCTGAACTTCGCCATCGAGGTCGTGAGCGTGCGCGAGGCTACCGAAGAGGAACTGAACCCGCAGGGCCACTGCTGCTGTGGCGGCAAGGGCGACGGCGAATGCAAGTGTGGCGAAGAAGGCCACGAATGCGAATGCGGCGGTGAAGGCAAAAAAGAAAACTGCGACGGCCAGGGCGGTTGCGGCTGCCCCAACCACGACAAGCACCACGGCAACGGGTAATTTAACGCAAAAATAACCCTCCGAATACTTTTTTCGGAATTTTTAGTTATTTTATGGGAACAACAAGAAGGGAGATACCCATGAAGAAATTCGCTCTTATCGCCGGAGTCCTAGCCACGACCACCCTCCTTATCGGGTGCGCCAAGAAAATGATGCTGGACGACCCCACCCTCTACGACCAGTACCTCACCCGCAGTTACAACCAGCCTGCCGGGAAATGCTTCTACGCCGTTCAGGTCGCCTTTGCAGAGAGGGGCGTCGATCTCACCAAGGTCGATACGGATAGGGGCCGAATCGTGACGGACAGGCACGTGATTGCCTATTACGCAGTGCCCGGAGAAGTCGGTTCCTTGTCGGACCGCTACTACATCGACGTGTCGGGCGACAAGAAAAAATGCACCATCAAGGTTTCCAAGTACAAGGCCTGGAGAGGCAACAACGAAATGACGTGGGTCAAGCCCGACGAAGTTTACGCCCAGATCTGGGAACCCCTGTTCAGGAGCTTCGAGGGTCACCTCAATGACGACGAAGAAGACGAGCTCGCCGACAAGCGCAGTGCCGGAAGCATCGACGATGTCGTGAAAAGGCGCACTCCGGACCTTAAGAAAATCTACAACAAGTACAAGGAAAACAAGCCCGGATTTGGTGGCAAGGTCACCCTGAAGTTTACCATTGACTCTAACGGCGATGTCGCTGACATATCCGTCGAATCCTCTACCACGAACGACAGCACCTTCGATGAAGTCATCAAGATGGCCGTGAACACGTGGAACTTCGGAAGGATCGCGAAGGGTCACAACACGACAGTGACGATTCCGTTCACTTTCTCGACTGACGAAGAATAAGTTCTGCCTAGAAGCAGAAGCCTACAACAATACCAGCGGTTCCGATGACGGACAAGGCTATGCCTATGCCTAGTTTTGTGCCATCGCCTTTATCGACTGTTTTCTCTTCAAATGTGTCGTAGTCATACTCGGTCGTGGTATCGGCACTTCCCATAACAGCCAGAACTATTCCTGTCGTCAGCAATACGCTGCCGCCAACAATCAGCCCCCAGCGGAGCCAAGCCGTATTTTGAGCGCTTTTCACAGACGGGACTTCGTTAATGGGCTTGTTCGAGCGGGGCAAGTCTTCGTCATCGTCGTCAAACTGCACATCCTTTGCGCGAGCGACTTTTACTTTGTCCGCATCCTCATTTGCGGCAGGACCCTGGCTACCATCGCCTATACCGCCGGCACCATGCACGCGGCGTCCGCCATTCCGGGAACCCTTTGGAGCCTCGCCGATACCACCGGAACCAGAATCGCCTATTCCGCCAGAGCTAGCAGCCTTGTCGGCATTTTTCACCTTGCCGAAGAACTCAGGAGCGTTTTCCTTGATGACTTTCAGGAGCGCTTCGACGTTCGCGCCCTGCCCGTTGAAACTCGCCACGAGCTTGTTGCCCGCTGTCTCGTAGATTTCCGCAGAGAGCGTGAGTTTTGAACCGAAACTGCCCACGCGCGCCTGGCACACGTAGTCGGCAGAAATGTTCTTGCCCGTCTCCGCAAGGCAACTGCCCTCGCATTCATCGATAGTTTTGCCCGGCGGGAGCATCGCGCTGATGTTCTCGCGCGTCATGATGGTGTAGTCTTCATCGGGCGGGAGCAGGTTGACCGCCTCCTCGCGCAACACGTTCGTGAGGTACTGCCGGTCAGAAAGTTTCACCTTCTTTTTAACGGACTGATCTACGCCCGTTTCAAGAACTGCGACATATGCTGCAAATGCACCCGAAGTGCAAGCCAGGAGGAGAATAATCGTCATCAAGACCCTTTTCATAGACACACCTTCATATCAAAGTACGGACGGTTTATTTGAAATATAATCTTTTACGCATCGGACTACAGCCCCCGTTTCCGTTGTAGCGTCACTCAAGAAAGCATCGTCGAGACTGTTCCACAGACGCATATAGTAAGCATCGCCCTCTCCGGATTTTGTCGATGTCCAAAAAATCGTGACATCGGCCCTGTCATGATAACTCCCATTATAGCTTCTGGGGCCAACAGGCAACGCCGAGAACCCGTAGGCATCCGTACCATTGCCACTTATTTCTAGATCGCTATCCCAACCACTGGAGGCCTTGAGGATTTTTCCCGCCGTAGCGAAACCGCCAACCGCCGAAAAAAGTATTTCCCATTCCGTTGAATCCGGAAAATGCCAACCCTCGGGGCAAACTCCGCGCACAGGGTACGTCGGGAAACATTCTTCGCCGCTACCGCAGCCCATCCCGTTTGTACTCCATACGCCCGCACTGTCCATAGCAGCACTCCATAGGTATAACCGACCATACTTGGTGCAGGATTCAGCGGAATCGTTGTGACAAAAACTCGATGAATCTAATTCATCTGTCGGCTGCAGGTAGGCATAGTTCAAGTTTTCCGCCATCCAGGTCTGCGTGCCGATGGTGACAGTCTTGTAGGTTTGTCCATCACGTTCATCTGTCATGGTTCCTTTTACAACTGTCGAAGGGTCAACATAGTCCGCGAGAACACTGCTGCTAGATTCACTTGTCTCGCTAGAACTCGACTGCGGCAAGTCACTTGAAGATGACGACGAAACGCTAGAAGAAGATGCCTTTGCATTCGGACGGGTTGCAAAATCGCTGTCATCGTCACTGCAGGCAATGAACAAAGCCAATGCAGCCGATACGGCCAAATATTTCATCCAGAAGCGCATTTTCTCCTCCACGAGGCGTATTTCACCTTAAACATATAATTTTTTTCGAGTTTTTTACCCTCGGGGCGTATAAATTCAGAAAAAAAGCTCGCTTATACGCCCCCGCGGCAAAATTCGCGTTTGTCGTTGGCAATAATTCGGCTTTACCGCAAGCAGAATCGGCGCCAGGTCTGTCGCAACACGCGCAGGCCGTAGGTCACCACGTTCAGGTTGGACTTTTCGCCGGCATAGCGCGTGGGTATGGGGAGTTCGGCCAGCCGGTAACCGCGGGCATCGGCGATGGAGATGATTTCCAGGTCGATATCGAAACTCGGGCTCAGTTTCTGGAGGTCGAGCGTCTTCAGGAATTCCGCGTTGTAGACGATGAAACCGCTGTGGCGGTCCGTAAGTTTCTGCCGGAAGGCGACGTTCTCGAGCGCGGTGAGGAACGCCCCGCCGAGTCGTTTATAGAGAGGCATGTTGCCGGCTTTCGCGCCACCTGCGATGGCATGGCGGGAACCCTGGAGCAGGGCTAAATCGCGCGCGGACTCGAGGTACGCGAAGAATTCGCCGAGTTGCTCGGCGGGGTACTGCCCGTCACCGTGAAGGCAGGCGATGTATTTCGCGCCGGAGCGGAGCCCCTCGGAAATACCTTTCTTGACCACAGCGCCGTAACCGCGATTAAACTCAAAGCGCATGTACTCCAGGTGGGATGTATATTTCGTGTTGGAAACTGCGCCGGTCTTGTTTGGAGATGCGCGGTTTGCGTCATAAACTGCGCCGACAAACGTTTCGTAGGCACCGCGTGTATCATCCTTCGAGCCGTCGTCTATCACAAGCACTTCCGCACGCTCCATGACTGCGGAAGGGATACGTCCCAGCACATCGGCAAGAGTCTGCGATACGTTATAGGCCGGAACGAAGATGAAGTAGTCGGGAATCATCAAAAGAACTCAGGATGATGCGCCGGTATCATAGTGTCCGACGAACCAGGAGAGCGATTCCTCGAGAGCGACATCGAGCGGGATACGCGCCTTGAACCCGAGCAGGCGCTCGGCCTTCGCGACAGAGGGCATGCGACGCATCGAATCGTCGTAACCCGCGCCGTAGTATTCCTCGCCCGAAATAACTTGCGGTTCCGGCAACGTAGAGACATCTACCCCGCGCACTTTCGCGAAAATCGTGCGCATTTTCTGCGCAAGTTCCGCAATCGAGACCTCGTTCTCCGGATTCCCGACATTGAACGCCTGCGAGAAAACGCCCGGCGCAGTTTTAGACCCAATGTTAACCGCAGTCTCGGAACCGGCATCCGGCACCCCACTCCCTGCGGCGAATAGCGCGAACAAAAAGTCTACCGCATCGTGTACACTAGTAAAGCAGCGCTTCGCCTTCCCGCCATTCACAAGCTTCAAGGGTTCGCCCCGCAAGAGCGCCGTCGAGAAGTTCGCGAGCACCCGCGGGATTCCCTCGCCGTCCACTCCAGGCATAAAGTCCATGTACGGCCCGACAAAATTGAACGGGCGGACAACCGTCCACTTGAGCCCAGGGAGCCCTGCAATAAATCGTTCCGCCAGGAGTTTCGCCGTCGCATAACTCCAGCGGCTCGCGGCAACCGGCCCGAACACGGCGGGCGTCTCGTCTTCAATCAGTTCACCGGAATCCGGCAAGGTACGTCCATAAATCTCGGAAGTCGAAAAATGCACAAGCCAGGAGCCCGAACGGGCGCAAGCCGTGGCCAAAGCCGCCGGATGGTCGTAGTTGCTCCGGATGACCTCGCACGCCTCCCCCATATAGCGACTCGGCGTGCAGATAGCCGCCAGGTTCACCACCAGCGGGAACTGCGCAATGCGCTCCACGACAGCAGGGTCGGCCAAATCCGCACACAGGAACTCGCACCGCTCATGGTTCAGGCGGTGCTGCAGCCTGTAGAAATCGAGATCAACGCCAAAAACACGCCAGCGGGTACGTTCCAGCACGGCGTCGAGCAGATGGCTACCGATAAAACCACCGCAGCCCACGATGGCTACGGTGATGCTACTGTCGTCGAAACGGAGGTTCATTACTCCTTGACCTTGAAGGTCCCGGAATTAGCACCCTTCTTCGTGTTTTCGTAGGGAATGACACGAATGATGGCGGTCGAAGTCGCCTCGACAACGTCTTCCGATAGAGTGACTTCCTGCTCATAGCAGGTCTTGCCATCCGGCTTTTCCGGACCGGCAGATTCTTCAAGCAAATCAATCCCCATATCATTTTCGGATTTCTTGAATACGAAGCGGAAGCCGGAGCCCTGCACGTCGGAACCGTACACGACGGTAATCTTGTCGCCGATCTTGAATTCATCACCCGCCTTCGGGGAAACAACCTTCACGCCGTCGGTAACGGAGCAGTCCGCAGAGTCCGAATTGCTCGGACCAGTAGAAGACTCGTCGTCATCACCGCAGGCAAGGAACGCGAGCGAACTTGCAAGAATCAAAGCATGGGAAAACTTCATAAAAGCCTCACTTTATTTGTTATGACAACAATATACAAAAACGGCTAGCGCGCTACGACCTGCTTGCGGATTTTTTCGGACAATTCGCGGCCGCCCAACTGCGCGATGCACTCGAAGGCGAATTCCTCGGCGGTTCCGGCCCCGCGGCTCGTGACGATATTGCCGTCCACCACCACGCGGTCTTCCACGAACTTATTGCAGACCAATTCAACTTCGCAGCCCGGGAAGCATGTCGCCGAGCGGTCCAAGAGAAGCCCGGCCTTGCTCAGCACGAGCGGTGCCGCACAGATGGCGAAAATCCACTTGTTCTTGTCATTGAAGTCGCAAACGACGCGCTCCACGTCGGCAGATGCCTTGAGGCGCTGCACGCCCGGACCGCCACCCGGCAGGAGCACGGCATCGAACTTGGCGGTATCGGCGCCCGAAAGGGGGAAATCGGCGGCAATCTTGAGCCCGTGGGCACCCGTCACAGACGAATCGCCCGAAACGCTCGCCAGCGCCACCTGGAACCCCGCACGCTGCAGGTAGTCGAACGGGGTGACGAACTCGGTTTCTTCAAAGCCATCGGCCATAAGGAAAAGTATCTGCATATTGAACCTTTTTTTAAGGAAAATAATAAATTCAAAGACTATTCATCTTAGACCGACTTCGCTATTCGTTCCGCAATCGCCCCTATTTTTTCATACGATATCAAATGGCAGAGCATATCGGTAAACTTTCCATACTTCCGGTATAAAAGATTAAATGTAAAGTAGGCTGCTCTTATGCCCTTAGACTCCGGACGACGTCTCCATATATTTTTCAAGCTATATATTTCTTTATAAATCCAATGATACCCTTGATACAGTTCCTGCCTAGTCATTCCTCTTGGTTGATAAACCACATGAGCCGTATTGTAAAGGGTCAAGTCATCGGTAAGGATTCTTCCTTCCGATTTCATCCTGTCATAGAGAGCCGTTCCCGGATAAGGCGTCAGAATATGGGATGTGACCGTTTCAATCTTATTTTTCACAATCCAATCTAGAGTCGACTTAAAGACTTCTGGCGTATCGCCATCCAGCCCGAACACGAAACTAGCATTAATCATGATACCCCTTTCATGAATAGCCCTTATCGCTTTCTCATATTCCTGCGTGTGGTTCTGAACCTTGTGAACTCCACTTACAGAATCCGGATTGATACTTTCAAAACCGATAAACAAACTTTGGCATCCTGATTTTTTCATCAAGTCAAGCAATTCATCATCGAATGCCGCATTGATGGACACGGCCGCCCTCCACTTCAACCGCATCGGCATAATTTCTTTCAGGAACTGTTTTGTCCATATTGGGTTCCCCGCAAAATTATCATCGATAAACATGATGTGTCTCGAATGAACCGCCCTAATATCCGCCAAGACATCCTGAATATTGCGATTTAGGTATTGATGCGCTTTAGCGCTGTTATAGCAAAAATCACACCTAAAAGGACAACCCCTGCTTGTGTGAACGACATGACAGTATAAGTATTCGCCTTTCTTGAGGAAATCGTATGCAGGAGAAACTATGAGGTTCCCCTCTTGCAGTTTTGGACAGCGATAGACAGGCTTCAGATTGTTGTCCAGAAAATCCTTTATAATCTCCGGCCAAGTGCCTTCTGCAGCGCCAATGCAAAGCACATCAAAAGCATTTGCCGGGATCGTATCAAAGGCGGTCGTCACATGAATTCCCCCAGCAACAACAATGGAGCCTTTTTCACGAAAACGTCGCGCTATCTCGATGGCCCTCGGCAAGGTGTCAACCGTAACCGATATTCCAACAATATCAGGCGCATCATCATAATGAATTTGCTGAATATTTTCATTTTCCAGTTGCACCCTGTGCTCTTTCCTGACCAGATTCACAATCGTGAGCAGGCCCAAAGGAGGTGCCATGTGCAACTTTATGTCCGTATCCATTGGACGACGATGCATCTTGGGTTGAATCAATTTGATAAATAGCTGTTTTTCCACTGGTACAATTATAACAACACATACCACTCTACTTCCCTCGAGCTATATTTTTTACTACATTTGTGCCCATGAATTTCAAGGACCGCATTATCCGCGCCACGGGCAAAAAGACGCCCTTCCGCCTGATTGTCGTCGACTTGACCGCGACGATGAACGAAATCGGCAAGCAGCACAACGCACAGGGGTTCGCCCTCAAGCTCTTGGCCGAGAACTCCATCGCAAGCATTTTCCTGAGCGCAAGCCTCAAGTACGCGGGCACCGTCTCGCTGACCACGCGCTTCGGAGGCGAAATCACGAAGGTTTCCTCCGACACGACGCCGATGGGCCTCGTGCGTGCGATGATCCCGCAGGCCGAACTCCAGGCCGTCGGCGGTAACGAGCCCGCACTTATCCCGCAGAGCGTGCAGGTCGTCAAGCTCAACGAGCAGGGCAAGCGCGTCCACGAGAGCATCATCGAGGCACCCGCCATTTCGATGGGCCAGAACCTCGCCACCTACCTGCTGCAGTCCGAACAGATCCGCTCCGCCGTGGGCATCGAAGCGGCGTTCAACCGCGAAGATCCGAGCAAGCTCGACTACGCCGCGGGGTTCTATATTGAGGCTTTCCCCGACCTCGAGGACAAGGATATCAACCTCATCGAAGTCATCGTGCAGAACCTGCCGAAGTTCAAGGACATGAACACGCCCGAGGGTTTTGACCTGGACGAGCTGCTGGACCAGCTGCGCGGGCCCTACGAAATCGACATCGTCAAAGAAATCGACCCGAAGGCCTACTGCCCCTGCAGCCGCGAACGCACGGTGGCAACGCTTGCAACGCTCCCGCTCAAGGACCTGCAGGAACTCGAAGCCGAAGGCAAGAACCTCGAAGTCATCTGCGACTTCTGCCGCACGCCGTACCAGATTACGGTAGAGGATTTGCGCGCCATCATCAACGAAAGAAAGAAATAGCCCTATGTTTACGAAGCAATGTGTCGTTACCCTGGACCTTGAAGGTGTCCTCGCCCCCGAAATCTGGATTGCCGTCGCCGAGAAGACGGGTATCGCGGACCTGCGACTCACCACGCGCGACATCCCCGACTACGACGTGCTCATGAAGGGCCGCATCGCCATCCTCGACCGCGAGGGCATCAAGCTCTCGGACATCCAGAACGTGATTGCGAACCTCGGGCTTCTGGACGGCGCGCGCGAGTTCATGGACAAGCTCCGCGACGAGACGCAAGTGATTATCCTTTCGGACACGTTCCAGGAATTCGCCTACCCCATCATGAAGAACCTCGGATTCCCGACCATCTTCTGCCACAATCTCGTGGTGGAAAACGACCGCATCAGGGGCTACCACCTGCGCATGAGCGACCAAAAGACGAAGGTTGTGAAGCACCTGCAGGAACTGAACTTCAAGGTGTTCGCTTCGGGTGACTCCTTCAACGACACGGGCATGCTCAAGCAGGCCAACAAGGGCTGCTTCTTCTGCGCGCCGGACTCCATCGTGGCGCAGTTCCCGCAGCTCGAGGCCACCAAGACGTACGACGAGTTGCTCGAGAAGTTCCACCAGTTCCAAGAAATGTTATAAGACCGCTCGTTCGACGTTTCGGGGGCGGAACCTCCGGTTTCTCACTCGCTCTCACTGCAAAGGCCCGTTAATACGGGCCTTTTCCGTTCACAGAAAGATCGCTCGTTCGGCGTTTCGGGAGTCGAGACCTCCGGCTCCTCACTCACTTTCGCAACCGCCCCTGTTTAAGAACAGGGGCTTTGTTGCTCACGTAAGCGCTAAGTGGTCAAAGTGCTTTCGGGTCGCATTTTTGCATTTTGGCAGACCAAATGGCAGCAAAACACTCATTTAGTCTGCTATTTTACGCACAAAGTAACCAAAAGAAGCCCTTTTTTTCTTGAAAATCGGTGAAATCCTGCACATTCGACGCAAATTTTGCGAAGAAAACATCGAAATCGTCAGCTTTAACTACAAACAAAGTAATTTTCAGCAGACTAAATCCAACAAAACAATGCGTTTGGTCTGCCATTTCAAGCATTTTTACTATTTGGGCGGTCAAAAAAATGCGGGGCCCGCGTTCACGGGTCCCGCTCTGGAGTTAACCAGGAGTTAGGAAATTACTTGAGTGTCGGCGTATCCCAGTCAATCCACTCGGACTTGTTCCACCTGGCGATGCTGCTGAAGGATTCGACCTTGCCCTTTGTCGTTCCGCTCTCGTTCAAGAAAGCGTTGACATAAGCCTTCACCTCATCGTAATGGTCTTGCGGCAAACTGCAGTGGTCATGTCCACCCTTCTGTGCATAGGTGTAATTGTCTTCGATACCGAGGGCCTTGAACACTTCAAGTGATGCATTGCCGCAGTAATTCGACGGAACCTCGCCAAGCCAGTCGAAGGACTGGTTGTCAAGCAGCAGGAGCGCACGCGGTGCCACCATTGCCGTCAGCATGTGCTGGTCGAACGGGAGGGTGGTTTCCTTGCCATCGTAATTCTTGAAGCTGCTTTTCATCCAACGGCCTTCGGTACCTGCACTGGCCAGGCCCTGCACGAACTGCGTGCCCTTCTGCTTGTTCACCTGGGCGATAGAACGCCAGAGAGACGCGCCACCGGAACCGGATTCCTGCGGAATCACGAGCGCAATGCGTTCGTCAAATGCACCAGCAATCAGGGAACCCTTGCCATGGCGCGAACACCCGGTAACACCCAGATGGTGCACATCAATGCCCGCCTCGGGTGTCTTTTCGAGGGCGTCGATTACACGGCTAATACCCCATGCCCAAGCAATGGCGGTACCTGCATCGGAACCGCTATAGAGCTGGAAGAAGGAGCCACCGCCGTTTTCGGGAGCAACATCATCAGGATTGAACGAAATCATGGCGACGCCAAGACCATTCGTAGAGGCACCCAGGCTTCCGCAACCACCGAAGCTCGCAAAGCCGATGATGCCGGGCTTCGGGTTATCCTTGGTTCCGCCTCCAGAAATGCTAACAGAGAAGGAAATGGATTTGCCCTTGTCGGTCACAGACACCTTGAGTTTGCCACCAGAGAAGGAGCCTTCGACCTTCTCGGGGTTACGTGGCTTTTGACCGAACATAATCTTTTCGTACATCGCGCCGATTTCTTCGCGGCGGCACTTCCAATCGTCCTTCGAAGAAATGCGCTTGCCGTCGAGACCCTTGAACGGGTCGGGCAGCTTCGCGTTGTTCACGCTCGTCGGGATGTCGCCAATCTGGCATTCGCTGCGGTGGTCTTCCACAAAATCGTTTGCGGGTGTCGGCGGCACAACCACGACGTTCGAGCTGGAAACGGGCGGCAAATCGACGGAACTGCTGGAAGTGTGATGACGATGCGAACTGCTGGATGGTTCAGGCAAAATAAGACTACTGCTGGAAACGCAAGCCCACGGCGTTTGCGGGCCGCACGTAACCTCTGCACCGCTGCTGCTAGATTCACCCAGTTCCATCTCGTGACCCGCTTCAAGCGGATCAGGGCGTTCAGCAGAATACACCGTCCAGGACGAAGAACTGCTCCCCCCCTGTGCAGCAAGGATGGAATCTTCCAGGGCCTTGTTTGCGGAGTCCGCGTTGAATTCCCCATATTGATCGATGAGGCACTGTTCGGTGACACATGCTGTGGTAGAATTGTTGTCTTCTCCACAAGCCCACAACCCGAAGGCAGCGACTGCCAACGGAAATATATATTTCCTTTTATTCATAACCAACCCCATGTTCAAGGCCGGGAATTCGACCTTTCCGGGTATTTCTAAAGTATAAAAAAGAGGAACTAAAAGTACCGATTTCGGTAGAAAAACGTTGTTCGCACTTACAACATTACCAAAATGTAAATAAATGCCCTTTACAAGCAAAAAAAAGACGTTATAAGGCCGAGCGCCATGACTCTAAAATTTTACGTTGTAATAAATTAGAACAAAAATGTTCATTTTTAACATATAGAACGCTGAGTGTGCTATATAGAACGCTTTTTTCATTTTTTTCAAAAAAAACACTCTTTATTGTGCAATTATGCCAGCCAGACCAAATAAATAAAATATATATTGCTATCATAAAAGGAGGAAACATGTTCTACAAGCATTGGAAAAAGATTGCTCTTGCGCTGACCGGCTTTTTCTGGGCCGGCTGCGACGACTCGGCATCTTCATCGGAAGTCGTTCTTTACGGCTGTCCCGACGATATTTGCGCTCCAGCCCCAAAAAGCAGCAGCGACGCAAATGATACACAGACCAGTTCCAGCGACCCTTCGACTAGCTCAGGGACCGAGATTTCTTCAAGCAGTAGCGAGTTCGGGGTCATATCGTCGAGCAGCATGGAAATACCCGTGCCAGCATACGGGGTATTTGGCGCGATGGCCTGTTACGAGGACGCATCCAGCAAGGTGACCCAGGGCCAGACCACGAAAACCACCTACAGGTGCGACGACGGCGTGACCTGCCAAGAAAAAGTGAGTGAACGCTGGGTGCCAGAATATAATTGTGTCGAGGACATTTGCCCTGACTACGGCGTAGTCGCTATCACCGAAAAGACCTACGACTGCGACGACGGGAACACCTACAATTATGCCGAGTTTATTTCCCGTTACAACAAAATGGATGCACCCGAAGGCACTCAGGACGAGTAGACCTTGAAGGAGTTAGAATGTTCTACAAGCATTGGAAAAAAATTGCGCTTTCGCTGACCGCATTCTTCTGGGCGAGCTGCGACGAAACGACCACCGAAGCCCCCATGTACGGAGTGCCATCATGCGATTCCGAGCAGTGCGGCACAGATAATCCCGAGAGCAGCGACTCGAAAGGCACGCCCGCCAGTTCCAGCGAAACGGCCGGTAACGAAATAAGTTCCAGTTCCGAGGCAATCAAGCCGGAAAGTTCAAGCAGCAGCGGATTCCAACCCATGCCACTGTACGGGGTCTCCAGCGATCTTGTGACCTGCCTCCAGAAAGATGATTCAACGTTTAGATGTGTTGACGGGGCCACCTGTACGAGAAAGACAGAGTATACCTGGAAATCCCCCTCCTGCCATGAATCCGAACAAGATGGCGAAATCGTATCCATCTGCCCGGATTATGGCATTATGCAAGTTCTTGAAACCACCTACGAATGTGATGGCAAGGTGTACAACGAAGCCGAATTTCGCGACCGCTATCAAACGATGACCGTCGTGAACCCACCCGAGCAAGGCTCCTCCAGTTCCGGCGACGTCACATGCACACCCACGGATTCCAGTGTTGCGTATTTCGCTCAGGATTACAGCGCAGACACCCAGAAGATGTGGAAAGAGCAAGCCGCCAAGCACGATGCCGTAGACAAGATAGACTCCATCAAGCAGACCTTGGCAGAAACGCCTACGTGCCTTGAAAACCTGCGCATGGAACTCGACATGTTCATGGCCCTTTACGGCGCCCCGACCATCATCAATAACGCGGTAGAAACCTGCAGCGATGGAACCACCAGGCCCAGCGAAGAATACGCCAAGTTCCTTAAAATGCAGGAAGAGTGGGAAGCGAACAAGTCTGCCCTGGACGAAGAACTCCAGAAGGTCTACGAAGACAAGATGAAGGAAATCGAGGAACGGATCAACAAGTGTCTTTCCGGCGAAACCGACAAGTAATTATGATCAAGAAACATTGGAAAAAATTTCTATTAAGCCTGTGCGCTCTTTTCTGGAGCGGCTGCAGTGACGATTCGGTACCCCTTTACGGAACCCCGCAGGTCGCTTGTGAATTAGACCACATGTGGAGTGACGAGTGCGGCACCACATCCAATATCGTATGCACGGACACCTACTATTGTAAAGACAAAGTTGTCTGCTTCAAGCAATATGAAGGGAAAAACGCGACCTTTGACTGTCGCGATGAACTGGGCAACAAGACAACCTATACCGAAGACGAATTCAACTCATTATACTATGTTGAAAGCGAACGCATTCACTAACTTAAGACGAGGAAAAATGTTCTACAAGCATTGGAAAAAAATTGCACTGGCTTTTACCGCCCTGTTCTGGGCCGGATGCGGCGATGATTCGTCAAGCGACAGCAAGGAGCTGGTTGCCTGCGACTTGCAGCAAATGTGTCCCGAATACGGCGTCGCCGGTTATTCTTGCGATGACGGCTTTTACGGAGACGATAACGGTCAGAACTGCACCTTCATCCCAGCACCAACATGTTCCAGAGATTATCGTTGCGAAGACAATGTGACTTGTTGGGCTAATGAAGGTGATACCGTTCTAAATTGCTCCGACAAGCAAGGCAAAGACTTTTCAATCACAGAAGACGAATTCAAGTCAAAATACTACGTGGATGGACAACGCATCCATTAATCCCTAACCACGCCTCACATTTCACATTACACACCTCACATTTCTCACTCCACATTTTTATGCAACTCTCTCTCAAAAAGAAACTCGCCCTCGAAGCTTATCGCCTTTACCGCCACAACGAAATCAAGGCTCATCCGCTCACGTACTTTTTCTGGGAATGCACGCTCCGCTGCAACCTGCACTGTTTGCACTGCGGTAGCGACTGCGTGAAGGACGCCATCCCGGACATGCCCCGCGAAGACTTCATGGGCGTGCTAGACAAATTGGCCCCGCATATCGACCCGAAGCACTTTATCGTGGTAATTACCGGCGGCGAACCGCTGATGCGCGCCGACCTCGAGGAATGCGGCCAGGAAATCAAGAAGCGCGGATACCCGTGGGGCATGGTCACAAATGGTCTAGCCATGACGCCCGAACGCTACACCAAGTTGCTGAACGCCGGGCTCCGCTCGCTCACCATCAGTCTCGATGGCCTGCAGGAGAGCCACAACCACTTCCGCGGTGACCCGCATAGTTTTGAACGTGCTCTCCGTGCCATCGACATGGCAGCCCATACGCAGGGCCTCACCTTCGACGTGATGACGTGCGTGAACCGCCAAAACCTGAAGGAACTCCCGAAAATTCTCGATATGCTCCTGAAAATCGGCGTGAAGCGCTGGCGCATCGCGACCGTGTTCCCGAAGGGCCGTGCCAAGGACAACCCGCTATTCCAGCTCACGAACCAGGAATTCCGCCAGGTATTCGACTTCATCCGCGAAGTGAAGAAGATGAACGTCATCAACGTGAACTACGGCTGCGAAGGGTTCCTCGGGAGCTACGAGAAGGACGCCCGCAACTACCCGTTCTTCTGCCGTGCCGGCGTGAACGTGAGTTCCGTGCTCTGCGACGGCAGCATCTCTGCCTGCCCGAGCCTACGCGGCGACTACATACAAGGTAACATCTACAAGGACGACCTGTGGGACGTATGGCAGAACCGCTACCAGGTGATGCGCGACCGCAGCTGGGCAAAAATCGGTGACTGCAAGACTTGCAAGTACTGGCGCTACTGCGAAGGCTCCAGTTTGCACCTCAGGGATGAGAAAACGAAGGAACTGGCATATTGCCACGTGCAGCGCCTCGAAGACGCTGGCGCATAACCCCTAAAATTCCGTTTTTCGTATTATGAAAAAAACGCTTGACAAAAAAAGCGTTTTTTCTGCATATTTTTCGCATATTTTCGCGAAAAACGCCCAATTTGCCTACGAGAAATAATAAATTATAATCGATGGATAAGGCAAAATTCACACCTAACGAGGAGCACATCATCAAAGTGCTCCTGAAGAAGAATTCCAAGCTCGAGGAAGGAATTCTCCGTAAGGCTATTGCCTTTATCGCCGACGCCCATGACGGCCAGTACCGCAAGAGCGGCATGCCCTACACCGAGCACCCCTACGAGGTGGCCAAAATCCTCGCCGAACTCCAGCAGGACCAGGCAACCGTACTCGCGGGCCTATTGCACGACGTGGTTGAGGACACCCCGCACACGCTCGCCGAAATCGCGACCGAGTTCGGGGACGACACCGCCTTCATGGTCGACGCCGTTACCAAGATTACCGCCGCCCAGGAACAGAACAAGGCGGTGCAGAAGGCGGAAACCTACCGCAAGCTGATTATAGCGATGGCAAAGGACCCGCGGGTCATCATGATCAAGATCGCGGACCGCATCCACAACATGCGCACCATGCGGTACATGAAGCCCGAAAAACGCAGGTCCATCGCCCAAGAAACGCTCGACATATACGTGCCCCTCACCCACAGGTTCGGCCTTTACAAGCTCAAGACCGAACTCGAGGACCTGAGTTTCAAGTACGTAAACCCGGA
>JAEEGJ010009402.1_pt1 | contig 26171 bp, 25 predicted proteins | sample 8958761 | NCBI WGS metagenome assembly JAEEGJ01 (sample SAMN16246546, study PRJNA631951) | gut metagenome | biome: gut microbiome; feature: rumen; material: RS-attached | host: Bos | place: Iran: Karaj | collected 2018-10 | reverse complement strand
CATCGTGTAATCAACGAATATCAGCTTTACAGCCGCAAGGATGCTGAATATGAAAAGTACGGTCATCAGCCTGTTTATAAAATTGTTTTCTTTTGATTTTTGCATAGCCATACGCGAACAGAGCATAAGACCCTGTCCGTACATTCCGATACATTACCTATAAAGACTATAATCTAAAGCGCTTTACGTCAATATGTTTTCGGATAATCATACGGAAAAGAAAAAGGTGCGGAAGCTTCCGCACCTTTTATCCGTATTCATTACATCACAAATCTTTCACGCTGCTCCACGACTACCTTGATGCGTCCGTCCTCTCCGCGGTGGACTTCTCCGCCGTTTACGGTCGAGTGGCTCTCAACGATGCAGTTTTCGATGACGGCATTATCACCGATGTATACGTCGTTAAGGATTATGGAGTTTCTGATGACCGTGTTGTTTCCGATGTAGCTCGACTTGAAGAGCATCGAGTTTTCAACGATTCCGTTTACGATGCATCCGCTGGATACAAGAGCGTTTCTCATCTGTGCTCCGGGGTTGTACTTAGCGGGAGGAAGATCGTCCACCTTGGAATAGATATTCGGATACTCCTTGAAGAAATAGTCCCTTACCTCGGGCTTTAAGAAATCCATGTTGGTGTCGAAGTAGTCTTCAACGGAAGCTATGTTCTTCCAGTAGGTTCCGATCTTGTATCCGAAGATCCTCTTCACGTCACGGTACCTGATGATGACATCACGTACGAAATCGTATCTGTCTTCTTCCGCACACTTCTCGATCATATCGATGAGAAGTCTTCTGCGTATGATATAGATGCCGCATGAGATGGTGCGTGTCTTGGGCTGGAGAGGCTTCTCCTCGAATCCCACAACCCTCATATCCTCGTTCATCATGATCGTTCCGAAACGCGACATATCTGTGCCTTCGGGCATATCCTTGCAGACTACCGTAATGTCGGCTTTCTTGTCGACATGGAATTCAAGAAGGGTGTTGAAATCCATCTTGTAGACACAGTCGCCGGGAGCGATTATGACATATGGTTCATGGCTTTCCTTGAGGAATCCGAGGTTCTGGTAGATTGCATCCGCGGTGCCTCTGTACCAGCTGCTGTTGTCGGATGTCATCGCGGGAGTAAGGACAAAGAGTCCGCCCTGCTTACGTCCGAAGTCCCACCACTTCGAAGAGTTCATATGTCTGTTGAGGCTTCCCGCATTGTACTGCGTAAACACCGCAACCTTCTGGATATGGGAATTGGACATATTACTCAGGGTAAAATCTATACTCCTGTAGCTTCCCGCAATGGGCATCGCACATACTGCCCTTCTCTGGGAAAGCTCGTTCATTCTGTGATTGTTACCGCCGGCTAAAATTATTCCGATCGCTCTCATACTTTCCTCCTTAATCTTCCGCAGTTATAAGTGACCTGCCTGAAGGAAGGCAATTATCGGGGTAATCTATCGGAGCCGTCACACCGTAGACAACGGAGTTCTTACCGATCCTGACGCCGTCCGGTATCTCACTCTTTTCACCGATGGTGACAAGTCCGTCGGTATAGATCTGGGGTGCCGTGTCATTGGGCACTTCGTCACCGATTCCCATGACAACGTTATTGCCGACCGTAACCTTCTCGGCAACTATCGCCTTGGTAAGCTCGCAGTTATCTCCGATCACGGATTCGTTCATGATGATCGAATCCCTGACAACGGTTCCCTTTCCGATCCTGACGCCGCAGCCGATGACGGAGTTGTAAACCTTTCCGTAGATCTCACTGCCGACACCGATGATACATTTCGAAACTTCCGACTCGGGTGAGAAATACTGGGGAGGCTGTATATCGCTCTTGGTATAGATCTTCCAATACTCTTCATAAAGATTGAACTCGGGAACTATATCGATGAGCTCCATATTGGCCTGCCAGTAGGAATGAAGTGTTCCCACATCCTTCCAGTATGAATTGAACTCATAAGCATAAAGGCCCGCGCCCTTGTCACGGCAATAGGGAATGATATGCTTTCCGAAATCCAGATTGGGCTGATCCTTGAGTGCGATCATGCCCTCTCTTAAGGTCTTCCAGTTGAATATATAGATTCCCATGGATGCGAGATTCGACCTGGGATTCTTGGGCTTCTCCTCGAAGTCCACGATCCTTCTGTCGTCATCGGTGATCATGATGCCGAAACGGCTCGCTTCCTCGGTGGGAACGGGCATAACGGCTATGGTAAGGTCGGCTCCCTTTGCCTTGTGGAAGTCGAGCATGACCTCATAGTCCATCTTGTAGATATGGTCACCGGAAAGGATAAGGACATAATCGGGATTGTAATTCTCGATGTATTCCATATTCTGGTAGATCGCATTTGCGGTACCCGAATACCACTCACTGCCCTGTACGCTTTCGTAGGGAGGGAGCACGCTGACTCCGCCTATGTTTCTGTCGAGATCCCAGGGAATGCCTATCCCGATATGGGAATTGAGCCTGAGAGGCTGATACTGTGTAAGAACACCGACCGTATCAACACCCGAGTTGATACAGTTGGATAACGGGAAATCTATGATCCTGTATTTTCCCCCAAAGGAAACAGCGGGCTTGGCTACCTTGGATGTAAGCACTCCCAGTCTGGATCCCTGTCCGCCTGCCAAAAGCATGGCTATCATTTCCTTCTTTACCATGTCAGCAAACCTCCTCAAATGAAAAAAACCGTGCTTTTTCGAAATAATCCGACGATTCTATGGAATACGTTTTCTCTCAGAACCTGTCAGCGATTTCGAGTACTGCATATATGTACTATAGCACTAAAATCTGAAAAATTGAATAGTTTTCTCAAAAATTGTATGACAATTTGAAAGCTTTCAAAAAATTCACTACATCTAGTATCAATCGCTTGAAAAAGACACAAGGAAGCTTAATTGTTAACCTTGTTAACAATATGGTTGACAATTATCTGCCCGGATGTTAACATCTCTTTCGTTCGCATCCGCTTCGATCCCGGAAACTAAAAACTCCACCTTCAGGCGGTACGGATAATCTTCAAAAAAGGAAAAAACATCATCATGAAAACAAACAGGCTCTACAGCACAATATACATCGGCCTCTGCGCCGCACTCATCGCAGTTTGCTCCCAGATACAGATCCCCGCGGCTGTTCCGTTTACGCTCCAGACATTTGCGATATTCCTCGCCTGCGGACTCCTCGGAGGAAAAAGAGGAACCGTATCCGTACTCATCTACATTCTTCTGGGTGCGGTGGGCCTTCCCGTATTTGCCGGCTTCAAGGGCGGAATAGGTGCGCTCCTCGGAACGACCGGAGGATACATCATCGGCTTTATCTTCACCGCGCTCATCATGTGGCTCTTCGAAAAATCCTTCGGCAAAAAAATGATCCCTCTTGCAATCTCGATGGTATGCGGACTTATTATATGCTATGCATTCGGAACCGCATGGTTCATTTACGTCTATACAAATACAAAAGAGCCTGTCGGTATCCTGACGGCTCTCTCATGGTGTGTATTTCCTTTTATAATTCCCGATATGATCAAGATCGCCCTTGCACTGGCTCTTACATCCAGGCTCAGAAAGCTCATCCCTTTCAGAACATGATCTTAAGCGTAGTGCCTTCGCCTTCTTCCGATTCCACAGTGATGTCGTGTCCGAGGCGGAGGCACAGCTTTTTGCACAGGTAAAGTCCTATCCCCGTGGATGCCCTCCCCGTTCTTCCGTTGCTTCCGGTAAATCCCTTGTCAAATGCGCGGGAGATCTCGGCGGACTTGATTCCGACACCGTTGTCGGAAATGTTCAGAACGTCCTTACCGTTTTCCCCGCTCATATAAAATGAAAGCCTCAGGTTTCTGTCGCCGGATGCATACTTGATACTGTTATCCACGATCTGGCTGACAATGAACGAAAGCCACTTTCCGTCGCTTAAGACCTTTTTTCCTGCCTGCAGATCATCCATATCTATCGATGCATGCATGGGAATGAGAGTCTTTCTCCTCTTTGAGATCACTCCCTTTATTATCTCGGACAGCTCTGTCTCTTTTATGAAAAAGTCCTTCTCGACATTGGAGCTTCTCGCATAGAAAAGCGCCTGCTCCACATAACTTTCAATCCTGTCGAGTTCATCCGCGATGCCGCTTTCCGCGATCGCGTCATCACCGTGATTTTCAATGATCATCTTCGAAGCGGATATCGGGATCTTCACTTCATGTACCCAGGTCTCTATATAATCCCTGTACTCCTCCGAGCCCCTGCGGTAAGCGGCAACATTGTCGCTCATGGACACTTCCGCTTTCCTGAGGACCGACATGAGCATCTCGCCTTCCTGGGAATCGGTCTTTTCCATCACCTCGGGAACAAGATACTTCTTATCGAGAGTATCTGTCCTGCTCTGCACATCATCGAACAGCTTTTTAAGCTTCCTGTAATCGACATACAAACAGAAGAAAAAACAAAACGAGCAGGCAAGCGCCACATAGATCATCAAAGGCGCGGAGCCGCCTATGGTCATCAGGAATATATCCGTGGTGACTATAAGAAAAAAGCACGCGATAACGTGATAGATATGTTCTTTTATATATCTGGGAAAATTCAATTCAGCAGATACCCCATTCCTCTTTTGGTGGTTATCGCATCGCTTATGCCGATCTGATCGAGCTTTCCTTTAAGCCTGGTCATGTTGACGGTAAGCGTGTTGTCATCGACGAACGCTTCGTTGTCCCAAAGCTCTTCCATTATCTTTTCCCTTGAAACGATGCTGCCCTGCTGCGCGATAAGGAGTCTGAGAATATGGAATTCGTTCCTGGTAAGTTCCGTCTCGCCGGAGCCTTCCGAACTTATCCTTCCTTTTGAAAGATCGATCTTAAAGACCCTGCCGTCTGCCGTCCTGACCTCCCTGATATCGGATGTGGTCGCAGAGGCATAAACCCTTTTAAGCACGCTCTCGATCCTCGCAAGAAGGATCCTGGTGTTGAAAGGCTTGGGAACGAAGTCATCAGCACCGCTCTGTATGCTGAGTAGTTCAGTTAGTTCACTGTTATCGCTCGTTATCATGATAACGGGAACGCCCGTGCGCTCCCTGAAGGCCTTGCAGATCCTTATCCCGTCGAATCCGGGAAGGGTTATATCAAGCAAAAGGAGTGACAGATCCGCCTCAAGCAGCAGATCTGTCATCTTGTCTTCACTTATTCCGGCATATCTTTCGGGAGTTATGAACTCCGCTTCATATCCGTTCTTTTCAAGAAAAAGTTTTAATTCCGAACCGATCTTCAGATCGTCTTCCAGTATTCCGATACGGTACATGCTTTCATCTCCGCAGATTTATATACCGACTATTTTTCTACATCCCTCGTATGTTGTCAAGAAATAGCCGCCGTATATCAGTACCATTATGAAAAGAGAAAGTACGATGCCCTGTCCCATGTTGATCATTCCGATCGAGCTCATGAATCCCCTTACGAATCTTACTCCGGCCAGCGTATTGAGTATCGCAAGCAGCAGGGGGAACATGAAGAACGAGACAACTCTTACAAACAATGCTTTCTTTCTCTCGGGCGAGCTTGCTCCGATGTTTTTGAGTATCGTGAAATGTGATGCGGAGTCGATGGAATCGGAAAGCATCTTAAGTCCTATTATCGCCGCGCTCGATATCACGAATACGATTCCGAGGTAAAGCACGACAAACACTATGATCACCGTAACGCTGATGCTGCTCGACCTTATGGTCTTCCTGGTCGTAAAGAAGACCGTACCGTCTCCGAGCTCGCTTAGTTTTTCCGTAACTCTTTCCCCTGCTTCATCACTCACGTAATTTGCAGCGATCATGTTGCTGACAACCTCAAGCTCACAGTCAGGGGAATCGATCACGCAGTCGGGAAGGACCACTATTCCGAGGTTGGCTTCCATTCCGGACATAAGTACGCATTCGGGGATGACGTGATCGTATGCGGGATGAAGCTCAAAGCCCGAAACATTCAGGACACCTCCTTCTTTCAGTGACTTGTTCACTATCTCTCCGAGCATATCGAAGTCAAGGATGAACGCATACTCATCATCAGCCATTTCCAGTCTGCCGCGTCCGTACATATCCTCGATGAGGTTATAATCGGACAGTCTCATGACTCCGACCATTGCGCTCCAGTCCGCCATCGTGAAGGTCTCGGATGCCTCGGCTTCATGTGCTCCGAGAAGCGCGCTTATGGTAACATCGCTTCCCTTGCTGATGGGTATCTGAAGGTGATCCGATGCCCACTCGTCCATGGGCATCCCGTTTTCTTCGAAAAATTCTTCGGGAGTCAGAGAGAACAGATCCATCGTTATATCGACGGGCGTTACGTTTCCGAGTCTGGTATTCACATAATTTCTTATCGAAAATCCCGTGGAGAAAAACAGCATCGCAAGGAACAAAAGGAGAGATATCACAGCCATCGAGATCGATGATGTTCCGATTCCTGCCGTAAACTGCCTTACTATAAAAGCGTTGAGTCCCTTACGGTAAAATCTGCTGCAGGATGAACATGCCTTTTGCAGAAATCCTCCCGCCGAGCGGAAGAATACGAATGTCGATACAAAACCGATGACCACACATGCAAGGAATTCATTTCTGGACATCTGCGCACCGAAAAATCCGATGCGGATCCAGACATATACAAAGCAGACCGCGGAGATCACAAAAAGGATGACCGACAGGCCGGTATTTTTGAGGACAGTCTTCTCACTCTTTTTCGCAGCGGTAAGAAGATCGATCAGTTTATTCTTCCTTACGGATCTGTTGTTCAAAAGGAATACGACTATATAGATCCCGATAAAGCACAGGATTGTCTTCACAAGTGCCTTGCCGGAAATATCGAACCTGAAATCCGAAAGATCCATAACGAACATCTTTGCCACGATCACGGAAAGGCACTGCGATGCTATTACACCGAAGGCTATTCCGATCACCAGTGAGAAGAAACCTACGATGCAGGTCTCATACAAAAGGATGCGGGATACCCTTGATGAGCTCATCCCGAGAAGCATATAGATCCCGAATTCCTTTTTGCGTCTCTTGATCAGAAAATTGTTGGCGTATATTATCAGCAGTCCGAAGATTATCGCAACAGCGATCGATACCATTCCGATGATCCTGACAAAATTCTGCACCGCAGCATTCGAGGAGCACATCGCTTCCTTCATGATACCCTGCGTGCCCACGGCGTTGAACATATAGAATATGGTGACACCGAGGATCAGGGTGAAGAAATATATCGAATAATCACTGCGGCTCTTTTTGACGTTCCCTAGAGCTATATCAAACGATCTCATCAAGCTCACCTCCGAGAACTGTCGTTACATCAACGATCCTTCTGAAGAAATCCTTCCTCGACTCGTTTCTTTCCTTTACGATCTCCGTAAAGATCTGTCCGTCCTTGATAAAAAGAATACGTCCGGCATAGCTTGCGGAGAATGTATCGTGAGTGACCATAAGGATCGTCGAGTTTCTCTCGGAATTGAGCTTTCCCAGGCTCTCCATCAGCGCCTTCGAAGATTTCGAATCAAGTGCGCCGGTGGGTTCATCCGCAAGAACAAGTTCCGGATCCGTAACAACGGCTCTTGCAGCAGCTACACGCTGCTTCTGTCCTCCGCTCATCTCGTAAGGGAATTTATCAAGAACATCTTCGATACCGAGAAGCTTTGCGATGTCATTTATTTTGTCATCGATCTTCGAATGATCTTCTCCTCTTACTGAAAGCGCAAGTGCTATGTTCTCACGTGCTGTCATCGTATCAAGAAGATTAAAATCCTGGAAGATAAAGCCGAGACACTCCGCACGGAAACGGTCAAGCTCCTTCCCTTTAAGATCAGCAATGTTCTTATCCCTGATCAGAACCCTTCCGGCGGAAAGGGTATCTATGGTGGAAATGCAGTTGAGAAGCGTGGTCTTTCCGCTTCCGCTCGCACCCATTATCCCGACGAATTCCCCTTCGCTGACGTTAAAGCTTAAGTCATTTAATGCAGCGGAGATATTTCCCTTATTTCCGTAATACTTTTCCGCATTCTGAACTTCCAAAATAACTGACATTTATTTCCTCCGGATATCTGCCTGCCGGTTTACGGCCGGCAGGCGTTTTAAGTCTGTATCTGATCAATGTGACGAACTTGTGGCTGCGGACGTTGCAACAACCACCATCATCACTTCCATGGCAATGATCGTCTGAATGGTCTCAACGATGATGGGATTCTTCATTCCGTTTCCTGAGATGCCCTCACAATCGGCTGCGATCAGAGCGGCAAGCATGAGTCTGTCGGATTTTCCCATCACGGAAGCACCCATACCCTTCTTGCCGGCAAGATATCTTTCGGCTTCACAGATCTCCTTTACAAGATCTTCGGGAGATTTTGAGCTTCCGATAAGTGCACCCAGGGATGCAAGTCCGTATTCTTTTGAATACTTTCTGTGAGCATTTCCGAAAGCATTGTATATATCAAATACCTTACGGCACTTTTCGTCGGATGTTCCGTCCTGAAGAGTAAGGACCTCAGCAAGACCCTGTACCGAATCGGAATGGCCCCTGAATACGGTCTTGAGAGCAGTGTAATTTGCTTCCATCTCACCTATGATCTCGTCCACGCTCTTATCTGTCATTGCAAGACATACGACCATGGGCATATCGGAGTTTGCCGTAAGCATGGGATGCTCTTTCTTCATGCAGGCCATAATATCATTAAACTTTCCGATGATCTTCTCGGCCTCGGATGTGCGCCCGGCATCAACGATATTGACTGCTGCAATGACCATGAATGTATCCTTGGAAAAACGGCCTTTCCTGATCTTGTCATAAATAGCCTTTACTTCCGCAAAATACTTTTCGGGGTTCTCTGAAAGTGCCATCTTGCTTACGAGGAAGAGTCTTTCGCTGCTCCTGAAGGGTGAGAAAACTCCGCTGTTTTTCTTGATGATCGAAAGACATTTCTTCATTTTCTCCACATCGGCTTCTTTGTCCTCGGATGTATATACCAGACTTGACAGAACGCTCATGAGATTGTAATCCCATACGAACTTTTTATGGATCAGGTTCTTATTTGCGGCAAACAGTTCACACTTTGCGATCATCTTTTCAGTCATTTTCTTATCTCCTTTTATTTCGTTTGGATCGTTTTTGAGGGAAATGAGGGGTTATGCCCTCATATCTCCTTCCTGTGATAATAAGATAGCAGTTTTCGGAAAACAGTCACATCGAATAACCTTACTCTAACCTTACAGTTTTGTAAGGCAGAAAAAAGGGCGTACGGATGACCGTACGCCCGGGCTGTTTAAGGCTTTTATTCTTCACTCTCAAGCTCGCCGGAATTGTATCTTGCGACGATGCTCTGTATCCTCTCATTGGGATTGAGGAGATCGGATATTGAAGAATCATGGTTGAGTGTATCGATGATGTATGCGATATACTTGCTCAGATCGCAGCTGATATACCATTCCTTCTTAAGAAGCTCGGGAGTCTGATAGATCAGGTTCGTGGTAAGTATCCTCGAAATAAGGCCCTTCTCGTACGCCTCATCGAACTTGGAAAGTCCGCCGGTGAAAAGACCGAAGGTTGAAAATACGAAGATGTTTCTCGCATTTCTCGCCTTGAGCTCTGCAGCTACCTCAAGTACCGAATCACCGGAAGAGATCATATCGTCGATGATGATCATATCCTTACCGGAAACATCGCTTCCGAGGAATTCGTGTGAGATGATGGGATTCCTGCCGTTTACGATCTTACGGTAATCGCGTCTCTTATAGAACATACCCATATCGATGCCGAGAACGTTGGCGATATAGATCGCTCTTCTCATTCCGCCCTCATCGGGGGAGATGACCATCATGTTATCGGAATCGATCTTAAGTCCCTTTACGTGCCGGAGCAGACCCTTGATGAACTGGTAGGGAACCTGTACGGTCTCAAATCCGCTTAAGGGAATCGCATTCTGTACTCTGGGGTCGTGTGCATCAAAGGTGATGATATTGTCAACGCCCATGCGTACGAGCTCCTGAAGAGCTATAGCGCAATCGAGCGATTCACGTGCGGTTCTCTTGTGCTGGCGGCTCTCATACAGGAAGGGCATTATGACCGTGATCCTGCGGGCCTTACCGCCGACTGCGGCGATGATCCTTTTCAGATCCTGGAAGTGATCGTCGGGTGACATGTGATTTTCATGTCCGCAGAGCGAATATGTTTCGGAATAATTGAGTACATCTACGAGAATGTAAAGATCGGTACCTCTGACGGATTCAAGGATCTCTCCCTTTCCTTCACCGGATCCGAATCTGGGAACTCTGGCTTTGAGAAGGTATGAATCTCTCTGATATCCCGAGAATGCGAGCGAACCCTTGTGCTCACTCTCTCTTTCGGAACGCCACTTGACCAGGTAAGAATCTACACGCTCCGCAAGACTCCTGCATCCGTCAAGTGTTATTATCCCGAGGGAACCCACGGGAATACTTTCGAGATTTCTTTTTTCTTCACGCTTGGGCATTTTTATCTCCTGTTAAATCGCGGATCTGAGATCGGGTCCGCACATTTTTAACACATCATAGGATCCGGTTATCCTGGAGAATATCCTGTCGGAATATCGGTCCCTCAAAAGAGGCAGCTCGAGGTTGGTGGATATGATCACGGACTTCCTCGCATTGAACCTCTCATTGATAATTGTAAAAAGCTCTGTCCCCACAAAAGAATTAGTCATCTCTGTGCCGAGATCGTCGATTATCAGAAGATCACACGAATAGATACGATCCCGTATTGCTGCGGCGCCGGCCGCATCCCCTTTGGCAAACTGCGCATCGGCAAGGTTGTCGAAAAGTGTCTTGGCGCTCATATAGACAACACTGTGATATGATGCCAGAAGTTCCGACGCAATGCAAGCCGAAAGAAATGATTTGCCGGTACCTACTGTACCACAAAACAGGATATTTCGATAGTCCGTATCAAAGGAAGCTATGAAACTCCTGCAGATATCGGCCGCTTTGAGGAAATGAGCCTTTGTGTCCTCATCCATCATATCCGTACGCATTACGGAGAAGTTATTCTTTTCAAGGATGCCCGCCATGCCGGATTCTTCAAGCAGGATCTCGGATTCCCTCTTTTTAAAGCATCCGCATTTTTCGGCGGGGCCGTCCTCCCTTTCGATAAAGCCGGTATCACGGCATTTGGGGCAGGTATAGATCCTGTCACGATAGCCCGGATCTATTCCGTTATCGGAGATGAGCTTTTTCCTTTTTTCGGAAAGCTCGTCACGCTTTGCCTGAAGAGAGGAAGGATCCGTTCCCCTGACACCGGCAAAAGCCAGATCAAGCTCAGCCATTGTCAGTTCTTCGTCATATTTCCTGAGTTCGGGAAACGATGCATAGACCTTCTCAAGCCTCTCATCGAAGAGTCTTTCGTTCTCTCTCCTGATCTCGCCGTATTCGGCATTCAGTTTGTCAAAGGAAGTATTCCCAAGTCCCATAAATGCTCCGTCAGTTCTTTACTATCTTCTTTTCAAGCTCGGCAAAATCGATATCCCCTCTCTGGGAGAATCTGTTGAATCCGTTCGATGAATTCACGCCTGCTGCGGATCTGTCACCGAGAGACGTCTTCGCCGAAGTCTTCTTCTCATGCTGTCTGTCCAGATCCTGTACATCGCTGATCTTGCCGACACCCTTTTCCTTCCAGTTCTTAAGGATGCTGTCCGCATACTGGAAGCGGTTCTTCTCTGTTGCGAGAACGGTTCTTTCGCATGCCTCGAGTATTATATCATCGGCGAAACCGTATTCGCATACCCATCTGTTTATGTAAGAGACTTCGGTCTTGGTCGGTGTGTTTCCCGTCTTTCCGAGCTGTCTCATGATCTCATATACTTTTCTGTCATACTTGCCGGGAAGGTTATCCGCCTCTTCCGGAGTGGTGACACCCGCTTCCTTCCAGCTGATGGCAACCTTTTCGATATAGCGGAAATCGGATTTGTTCCTTTCCGTACAGTACTGGAGCAGATGATCGAACATCTCATCCGAAAAACCGAGTTCCTCGCAGATATAGATGATGGTGCTTATATCCGAAGGAGAGAGCGGCTTCTTTCTGTATACTTCCGCAAGATAGAAAATATCTATGCCGCTTTCGGGGCTTTCGTGCGAAGCCTTGAAGGCCTTGACCTGTGAAGCGGAATAAGAAGGCTTGATGGGAATGACGCCCTCTACGGGAGCTGTGCTCTGAGGGGCTTCCACGGGCTGCGGCATATGTGTCGACTCAACGGTGGGTCCCATCTTCTCAAGCTGGCAAATGTTCTTGAGATGAACACCCGTGACCGATCCGTTCTCGTCGAGATCAAGATCGAGTATCTCCTTGCCCTTCCAGTATTTAAGCGCCCTGAGAACATCCTTCTCAGTGTAATTAAATCTGTCGGCTATATCACCTACGGATGTCTCGAGATGAGCATTCATCATGCGCACAAGGTAAAGATATACCTTGAGCTGTGCATCATTTGCATCCGTCATGTAATAGTCGATGAACCTGTTGGAAAGGATCGTCGCGTTGATGTAGCTGTCCTGATAGATTGTTAAAGCACCCAAGAGATATGACCCCCGATCGCCGCGAGATTTCGAAAGAGCGGCGATACTATTTATAGCACATACCCAAGGTGATTTAAATTGGACAAAATGACGATTTGTACGGAGCTCCGGGGCAGTCCGAAAATGCGGTAAAAAAAGTGGATAAAGTGTATTTGTGGATAACATATGTTAGATGTGCATAAATCCGATATTTTTTTATCCACTTGATAATTAAATAATCCACGGTATCTTCATTTTGCCTGAATTGAATATCCGTGGATATGGTGGAAAACTATTTGATCTGAGTCAGATACCGCATTTTATTCACATCTCCGGCAATTTCAGTTATCAACATATCTTCCTCTTGTTTATTTTTTCGGAAAAGGGTTTTGGCTTTTCAGAATTTTTCCTTAACCACGTCCCTGAGCCACTTGTCAGCAGGTCCCGCGCTCATGAGCACTACCAGGAGATCTTCTTTCAGGCACTTTACTATCTTTTCTATGAGACTGTCATCCATCGCGGCCGCTTCGGCTATATCGCTGTTTGAAAGCTCAGAGATCAGTTCTTCCGGCGAAAGAACGGCCAGATCCGGATCCTCACGGACAAGATAGGTGGGAAGCCAGTATATCTTATCCGCCTTCAGAAATGCATTCTTATATCCGGCCTTCACCTTGTGCTGTCTGGCATTCTGATGAGGCTGGTAGATCACCGCAACGCCCCTCTTACCCAGAGCCGAAGCTTCCTCGGAAGCGATCTCCACGGTTGCTTCGATCTCTTCGGGGTGATGCGCATAGTCCGTATATATGCCGTCAGCCAGCTTTTCAAAACGGCGTCCCACTCCCGGAAAAGCATTCAGGATCTCAATAAGCTCTTCATCGGGTGCATCGCATATCTTCTTAAGTGCGTGCAGCGCCGCAGTTGCATCACGCCTTTTTACCTTACCCGAAAGCGTAAAACGGGGATCGATATCTTCAATTATCTCGGTCTCTTTTCCTTCAAGGAAGGACATATCGCCGGGCGCAGCACCGGGCTCTGCAAATATCACCCGCCCGCTCTGAGATTCAAACTGCTCAAAAGCCGCTCTGTAGTCTGCTTCCGTGGGATAGATATCCTGATGATCGTACGAAACAAAAGTGATCACGCTTAAGGCGGGATGATAATTCAGGAAATTCCTGTCATATTCATCAGCTTCGTAAAGGAAGAATCTGTCGCCCCTTTTATATGAACCCGAAGGCGCAAAATTGATCGTTGTTCCGACAAGGTATGCCGCGGGAAGTCCCAGTCTGAGCGCCGCCCAGGTGAGCATGCTGACCGTGGTGGTCTTGCCGTGTGTACCCGCGACCGCGATCATCTCAAGTCCCAGTTTATCGACCAGATGAGCCGTCAGTTCATCACGCTTGGAACATTTAATGCCCAGCTTTCCGGCCAGAAGCAGCTCCGGATGATCCTCAGGAAGCGCCGAGGTGTAGACAAACCAGTCTATACCCTCCTCGTCGAACTTCTTCCTAAGATACTTTCCGTCCTGATCGCCGATATAAAAATCTATCCCGTTTCTGCGCAGTTCTCCGGTTATCGCGCCCTCGGCCCTGTCCGATCCCGTAACATGAATACCCGCATCGAGCGCCATAAGCGCAAGAGGGCCCAGGCCCGTTCCCGATATTCCGGATATATAAATATTCATCTCAATGCTCCTTATATATATTCCGCACAGATCCGGGTCCGACAATGATACTTATGCGGAAATGTAAAAAACGGTGGACATAAAGCGATTTTTAAGATATTATCGCTGTTAGTGCTCTTTAATAAATACATTATACCATTTATTACAAGAGCAGACCAAAGTCAGTTCGAAACCTTCCTGACTTAAAACAAAACTAGAGGAAAAGAAAAATGAAAAAAAATGTACTGTTTCTCACGCAGGGAGCGATCATCGCGGCCCTGTACACCGTTCTTACCGTTCTTGCGGGCTCACTTAACCTTGCAAGCGGTGTCATCCAGGTCAGATTCTCCGAAGCCCTGACCATCCTGCCGGCATTTACGCCCGCTGCCATCCCCGGACTCTTCATAGGATGCCTGATCAGCAATATCCTTACCGGATGCATGCCTCTCGACGTAATCTTCGGATCGCTGGCAACACTTATCGGCGCAGTCGGAACTTACCTGCTCACACACAGGAAAAAAGACGGAGAATGGACTTTCAAGCCGGGTAAAGCTTCCACGATACTCACACCCATTCCCCCCATCCTTGCAAACACACTGATCGTTCCCTTCGTCCTCGCATATGTATACGGCTACGAAGGAACCATCCCCTTTTTCATGCTCACAGTAGGCATCGGTGAGATCCTGAGCTGCGGCGTTCTGGGACTTATCCTTTACGCAGCGCTGTATCCGAGAAGAAAGCAGATATTCGGATAACCTGTATTCAGGAACACATGACAAAGGCAGCTCCGTTATTTCGAAGCTGCCTTTTTTGTATTACCGGTTCTTTTAAGCATTTCCGTTCCCGTAAAAGAAAGAGCCTTCTCCGGGCAATCCGCAATACACTTTCCGCACCTGATGCAGTCCGCATGATTGCATTCCTTTACGGGATCGAGACGCATGGGACATGCCTTCCTACAGGTGCCGCAATTTACGCATGAATCCACGTCAAGCTTTATCCGTATAAGGGCGATTTTGTTAAAGAGTCCGTAGATTGCCCCGAGAGGACATACAAAGCGGCAGAACGGCCTGAAGACAAATGCTGAACAGATAACGATACCGGCAAGGATAAGAAGCTTGATAACAAACATCAGCCCCGCCTGATCACGCAGGGTTTCACTGGCACGGATCAAAAACAGTCCGCCTATTGTTCCCTGCGGGCATATAAACTTACAAAAAGCGGGATATCCCATTCCCTTCTGTATGTATGTCACAACGGGTAACAGGATGACCAGAACCGCAAGAATGACATATTTAAGCCATCCCAGAACCTTCAATCTCTTAAGACACTTGGGTACGGGAATCTTGTAGATAAGTTCCTGGAGAAGTCCGAAAGGACAGAGCCATCCGCATACAAATCTTCCCAGCACAGCCGCGAACAAAAGGATCGTTCCTATGACATAGGTGTTAAGCCCCTTCTTCAGATTACCGAGGGTCTGCTGAAGGGACCCCAAAGGGCAGGAACCTGCCGCAGCGGGGCATGAATAGCAGTTGAGTCCCGGAACGCAGACTCCCTTCGACTTTCCCGTGTGAAGCTTTCCGCTTACAAAATTGTTCAGATGCGGATTGTAGAGAAGCGTTATTAAGAATTGTGTTATCTTCCTTCTCTTATCCAAGGCCTATGCACTCCAGGCAGATGCCGCTTCCTTTTTTCTGCGTATCCCTCATCCCTCCGCGGAAAGCTCCGAAGATGATAAGAGCGGAGAAAAGGATGATCAGCGCTATTTTGACTGTGAGAATGATCCTTTTATCTTTCATACGGTTATCCCGGATTATCAATAAGTGCTGTTTACCGCAAATTCCATGGTATCATGCATCCAATCGTAATCAGCCAGACCAAGATGGTTTCCGTAAACCACGCCGTATCTGTCTATCACTATGCTGAGTGGAACGGCATCTATCGAAAGTCCGCCCTCAAGATCCCATCCGTCCACATAATAGATGGGCAGCTGAACATCGTAATCATACGCATATTCCGTTCCAAGCTCAGGGCCTTCATCCAGATCTATCATTATGACCACGGCATCACCTTTGAATTCATCCGCAATGATATGCATATCCGGAAGCTCATAGAAGCAGTATGTGCACCATGTGGTAAAGAAGTTGATGTAAACTGCTTTTCCCTCGAATTCCGAGATCGAATGGTAATTGCCGTCCTCATCATAGAATGTAAAGTCGGGGATCACCTGTCTTTCTTCGTAACCGGTTCCGTACTTATCGATCAGCTGCTCGCGTGTGGTCACATCCTGCACTTCTGAGGTAGCGCCCGGCTCCGAAGGAGCATCCCATGAGGGATGGCTGAGAGGATCGAGATCATTGATGATGTCCATATCCGGATCGTCACACAGTTCAATGTACACATCCAGAATATCCATTCCGAGTTCCCAGTCCTCGTGTTTGACCGCCTTTTTCATTGCGGATTCAAGTTCTTTGATGACATACTTGTCGAAATCTTTGAAGTCACTTTTTGAAAGTGCATCGGAAGCATCGTCATACAGATCCTCAATATCATCGAAATCTTCCCTGCCCATAAAGACATCAAATAGTCCCTTGTAGGCCTCAAGGTTTTCGGGATCGATCTCAAGCGCGTTTTCATAAGCACGCTCGGCTCTGTCATAATAGCCGTTCGCTGCATTGTCCCTTCCGCTGCCGAGCGCATTCTCCAGCCTTCTTGAAGGTGAATTGAGCACAAGTACGGCAACTATCGCAATCGCCGCAAATACGACAAGGCATCCCGCAAGTATCGCAATGATGAGCGGAGCTTTGCTCTTTTTTACTGTCTTTTCGGCTGTCTGTTCACCGATATTATTACTATCCATTTCTTTTCTCCTTTATGACCGGCAGCGTAGGCTTCCCCCATGTTTTACGAAACAGCGTAAGCCGTCCCCCTGTTTTACGCCGTCTTTACGGCCCATATTTCTGAACCCGCATAAGCGTAGGTTATAAACTGGTTTCCGTTATTTTCGAAGATTTCCTTCATCTTCGCAATGTCCTTCTTATAAAGCTCTCCGGTCGCGGGATCCATGATCACAAGTTCCTTCTCGTTATGTCCCGTTACAAGAACCGCACCGCCGCCCTGGAGCATCGCCATGACGGGAATGTCATTGTCTATATAGAAATACATACTGTCGAACGGACAGCCGGTAAGGTCGAGTACCCTGACGGAGTCCATATTCTCGGCAAGTATATCGCTTACGGAATCACCCGAGCTGAGCAGAACCTCCGAATTCCTTATGATGCCTTCGTAGCCCAGCATGACATCCATGCAGACGCTGAGTGCGCTCTCACCTTCGTCTATCACGTTTTCTTTTATCTCAAGGATCTGGTTTACGGTCTTTTTGGGTGACCACTTCCAGATGACGTTTCCGTTTTCTTCCACCGCGGTTCCGCCTATTTCCATGGCAGCTTCCACCGCTGCGGATTCCGTGACATAGATGCCGCATATTCCGGAGGGCCTGTAGACATAGAACCTGTCTACATTTTCCGAAAGCTCGGGCTCCAGAACCACGCTCTCTTCCGCTATCTCACCGGGAGTCGTAACCTTGAGCGATGAAACCTTGATATTGGAAGCCGTCTGTATCTGGACGTATCTTTCGAATTTTTCGATGACCGCTACCGAAACGACATTCCTTCCGGTCTCGTCTTCCCTGCTGAACGTGATGTTGTCGCCGTTTGCAGCCTTGTACTCCCCGGGTCCTCCGGTCAGTCTGGTCAGAAGGATCCGGTTATCCTCTATCTCGACGTCAGTCACATAGAAGCCTTCTTTTTCGTAGAATTTGAGGAGCTTTCCCGTACCGTCGCAGATACAGATCCTGTACATCGGGAAAAGAAGGTTTCCGCTGGTCTCGGTCTGGATATCACCGCGCCCTGCAACGCCGTAGATCATATCCTCACCCCTGAATCCGAGGAACCTTATATACTCTCCCGTGCCCGCACTGACCTTGACTGAATCCTCGGTCTCAAGATCCGTGACTGTCAGCTCGGAAACAGTGACATTTATGTCATTTCCCATGGTGACTATCAGTCGCTGGTCGTCGCTTGTCTGAAGCGCGTTACCGGACCAGTACATTCCGGTCTGTCTTATCGTCTTTTCATCGGGCTCTATCCTGAATACCGCGTTTTCCATTGTCATGTAGATATGGCCCGCATCGTTCATATACAGGAGTCTGCCCATCTCCTCCATCAGTATTTCCGCAGATTTGTCATACGGAATGTAGAGGATCTCCTTCATCGTATTGATGGAATCGTCATATGAATAGAAGGTTATTCCGACATCGCCTTCATGCGTTCCCCTGTTCATATATCCGTAAACGGCAAAGACCATATTGCCGTCGTCATCAAGATCAAGGATCCTTATGTCGTGACGGTCATTTATGTTCCTTACATCGAATACACCGTAATCATAAAAGCTGTACGCACATGCAAGCTTTGCGGCATTTCCGTTATACATAAAGAGTCTTCCGCCGGAAACGAAAGCCACACATTTGCCGTCGGGACTCTCCATCATCTCGGGACGTTCATCCGCGATGCCGAGAATGATCTTGTCGTTCACGCACATATCGGCCGGATTGGCGATCTCCTCCATAGTCCTGATATAGGAAAGGATATATACGCCTTTCTGGGTGTATCTTACCTTGATCTCCTCGTGAGCCTTGTACGCCGTGAGGGAATTTCCGTAACCGTTCCTGAGCATGTAATCGGTATAGAAGGTGGCATCGCTTCCGCTGTCCTCCTTCAGGTAGATGCATGCTTCACCGTAAGGCGTTATCTCAAGGTCGCCGTACGTGATCTGTGAAAATGAAGAATGGATGTCTACATATGCGAAGGTGGAATTGTCGTTCAGGGAGGAGTTCGTCTCAAGATGCTTCTTGATGCCCTCAGCCGCTTTCTTGTCAAAGAGGCAGTCATGGAAGTACTTTGCGTACGCTATCTTGTCGTACGCAAGATCGTTATCACCCTTGATCACACGGGTATAGTAATAGATCTGCCTTCCGTCTTCCATGGAAAGGATTATCTCGAGAGAATACTCCGCACCGTCTATGATCAGGTCCTTGAGCTCTATCTTGCCCTTAAGGTTTCCGATATTGTTCATGATAAGATCGGTCCCGCCCTCTTCGATAAGCCTTCCGTCCTCAATATTCCTGAGTTCAAAGCTTGCCTCGGAAACCTTGCTTCCGAACGTATCTATCGTAATGGGAACGCTTCTGGAATCATCGATATAGGTAAGGGTATCCCTGTCATAGGAAATATCCCTCGGCTTGCAGTAGCCGTAGAGCATATTGTATCTGATGTCTCCTATGGACATATAAATGACCGGCTGGGTTGCCGGGTCCATGTCGACAAGCATATTCACCTGTTTGCGGCTCATGATCTTACCGAATATCAGTACCGCCGAAACGAATACCAATATGTAGACCAGAGCCCTGATGAGTATTTTTTTCATAACACGGATATTATAAAATAAAACAAAGCCGCGGTCTACGATGCAGACCGCGGACTTTTTCATACTATTTAAACGACCTGTCTAATAGTTAACGTCATAACTATTTGATCACTTAAGAGCATTTATTCTGGTGATAGCTCTCTGAAGAGCCATCTCCTCACGGGACATATCAACATCGTCCGTCTTGCTCTCGAGTCTCTTTTTGGCTCTTTCCATTGCAGCCTTTGCTCTCTCTTCATCGATCTCATCGGGCCACTCGACGGCCTCTGCGAGAACATTGAACGAATCGGGAAGTATCTCTGCGAATCCTCCGTGAAGAGCGGCGGTCTTGATCTCATCGCCTTCGTGAATGGTGAGGATTCCCGGCTTACAGATTACCGTAAGAGGAATGTGTCCGGGATAGCATCCGATCTGGCCCTCTGTCGTATTCATTTCTACCATGTCCGCCTCGCCCTCATAGAAGACTCTTTCGGGTGTGACGATCCTGAGTTTGAATTTTGCCATGAGACTGATGATCTCCTAATTACTTTGCGTTGTAAGCAGCTACTACGTCATCGATCGAACCCTTGCTGAGGAAATAGCTCTCGGGGATGTCGTCATGCTTTCCTTCGAGGATCTCCCTGAAGCTTCTGATGGTCTCTTCGATGGGCACGTACTTTCCTTCGAGTCCGGTGAACTGTCCGGCAACGAAGAAAGGCTGTGACAGGAAACGCTGAACCTTACGCGCTCTGGATACTACGATCTTATCCTCCTCGGAAAGTTCGTCCATACCGAGGATCGCGATGATGTCCTGAAGCTCCTTGTATCTCTGGAGGATCTCCTGAACTCCGCGCGCGGTCTTGTAGTGCTCCTCACCTACGATCCTGGGATCGAGGATACGGGATGTGGACTCGAGGGGATCTACAGCGGGGTAGATACCGAGCTCAACGATGCTTCTCGAAAGAACGGTGGTAGCATCGAGGTGAGCAAATGTTGTCGCGGGAGCGGGGTCGGTAAGGTCATCCGCAGGAACGTAAACAGCCTGTACGGAAGTGATGGATCCGTTCTTGGTGGAGGTTATTCTCTCCTGAAGAGCACCCATCTCGGTCTGGAGTGTGGGCTGATAACCTACGGCTGAAGGCACACGGCCGAGAAGTGCGGAAACCTCGGAACCTGCCTGGGTAAAACGGAATATGTTGTCGATGAAAAGGAGGACGTCCTTTCCACCCTTATCTCTGAAGTACTCTGCCATTGTAAGTCCGGTAAGACCTACTCTCATTCTTGCCCCGGGGGGCTCGTTCATCTGACCGAAGACCATGGTGGTCTTGTCGATAACTCCCGACTCGGTCATCTCGTGATAAAGATCGTTACCTTCACGGGTACGCTCTCCTACACCGGTAAATACGGAATATCCGCCGTGCTCGGTAGCGATGTTTCTGATCAGCTCCTGTATAAGGACGGTCTTGCCGACACCGGCACCGCCAAACAGACCGATCTTTCCGCCTTTCTGATAAGGACACAGAAGATCTACGACCTTGATACCCGTCTCAAGCATCTCCGCCGACGTTGACTGTTCTTCGAATGCGGGAGCCTTGCGATGTATAGGGAATCTCTTTTCAACCTCGGGAGCGGGTTTGTTGTCAATAGGCTCTCCGAGTACATTGAATATTCTTCCGAGTGTATTCTCACCGACCGGAACCGAGATCGGAGCGCCTGTAGCTTCGGCTTTCATGCCTCTTACCAGTCCGTCCGTCGGACCCATAGCGATACATCTTACCGTATCATCGCCAAGATGCTGGGCAACTTCGACTACGAGCGTGCTGTTATCGCTTCGCTCAACCCGGATGGCTTCATTGATCTCGGGCAAAGCCCCTTCCGGAAACTTAACGTCAAGTACCGCACCTATGATCTGGGTGATCTTACCTGTGTTATTGTCTGCCACTGTTTTTCTCCTTTTATAAATATAATTATCCTAATGCTTCGGCTCCGCCGATGATCTCGGTGAGCTCCTGCGTGATTGCGCCCTGTCTTGCACGGTTATACTGTAATTCAAGTGAGGATATCATCTTCTCGGCATTATCCGTAGCCGAATCCATAGCCTGCATCCTCGCACCGTTCTCACTTGCAACCGCTTCAATAAGCGCACCGTAAATGAGGCTGGTCACATACTTCGGGATGATAGCGGATAAAGCTTCGTCCTCGTCAGGCTCATATGTCATAAGAGCTCGCTTTGCGGTCTCTTCCTCAGCATTCGGTCTGATCGACTCTTCACCTTCCCTGCCCGACACGGATTCCGTCGGGGTGCTGTCCTCACCGAGAGGCAGAAGCTTCTGCAGCTTCGGAACATGAACAACCGTATTCTTGAAGATCGTATATGCGATATAGATCTCGCCTATCTCACCGTTTGAATACTTCTCGAGAACATCGTTCGCAAGTTCCATTGCGTCGGCATAGATCGGTTCCTCGATCATTCCCGCATTCTCGTACACGACCTCAAAACCTTTTCTCCTGACACCGTCACGTCCCTTTTTGCCTATCGCATATATCTTGGTCTTATCCACATCCCATCCGCTCTGGGTAACGAGCTTCGTGATGTTGCTGTTATATCCGCCGGCAAGTCCTCTGTTGGAAGTGATCAGAATGACCGCTTTTTTGTCCGATCCGTTCGGATTCATGAATTTATGATCGATATAACCGGACTTGTTCGTTATGGAAACGATCGTGTCATACATGAGCATCGTGTAGTTCTTGCTCTGTTCCGCACGGGCCTTGGCCCTCTGAAGCTTAACCGTGGATACGAGCTTCATGGCCTTGGTTATCTGCTGGGTGGATTGTATGCTTGTCTTACGTCTTTTGATGTCACGCATCGACGCCATGATCTACATCCTCCGTCCTTACTTGTTATTGCCGAGAAAACCGTCCTTGAAATCGGCGATCGCTTTTTTGAGCTTCTCTTCCATCTCTTCGGAAAGTTCCTTCGTGGAAGCGATCGACTCCGGAATCTCCGGATAACTCGTCTTTATATACTCAAAGAACGACTCTTCGAATTCACCGATTCTGTCAACGGGAACATCAAGAAGAAGCTTTCTCGTGACCACATAGATGATAAGTACCTGGAACTCAACAGGCATGGGTTTGTACTGACCCTGCTTGAGCACTTCCTTGATTCTTTCACCCTGTGCAAGCTTCTCTCTCGTATCGGCATCGAGTTCCGATCCGAACTGTGCAAATGCGGCAAGTTCCCTGTACTGTGCAAGTTCCGTACGGATGGGTGCTGCGATCTTCTTCATGGCCTTGATCTGTGCGGCACCGCCGACACGCGATACCGAAAGACCCGCGTTAACGGCCGGTCTGAAACCGGAATTGAACATTTCCGTCTCAAGATAGATCTGTCCGTCCGTGATGGAAATAACGTTTGTGGGAATGTATGCGGATACATCGCCTGCCTGTGTCTCGATAACGGGAAGGGCAGTCAGTGATCCTCCGCCGTATTCTTCACTCATTCTCGCAGCACGCTCGAGAAGTCTTGAATGAAGATAGAATACGTCACCGGGATATGCCTCACGTCCGGGCGGACGACGAAGCAGAAGTGAAAGTGTTCTGTAAGCGGTCGCATGCTTGGAAAGATCATCGTATATTACGAGTACGTCCTCTCCGTTCTCCATCCACTCTTCACCGATGGCACATCCGCTGTAAGGTGCTATGTACTGAAGAGGTGCCATTTCACTTGCGGTTGAAGCAACAACTGTCGTGTATGCCATTGCGCCGTATTCTTCAAGCGTCTTGACTATCGATGCAACGGTCGATGCTTTCTGTCCGATCGCAACATAGATACACTTAACGTTCTGTCCCTTCTGGTTGATTATAGTATCGATGGCGATCGCGGTCTTACCCGTCTGTCTGTCACCGATAATAAGTTCTCTTTGTCCTCTTCCGATCGGGATCATGGAATCGATCGCCTTGATACCCGTCTGCAAAGGTGTATCGACTGATTTTCGCGTGATAACGCCGCTTGCTACACGTTCGATCTTGCGGTATTTGTCGGTCTGGATGGGACCCTTTCCGTCGATCGGCTGTCCGAGAGCGTTAACGACACGCCCGAGAAGCGCATCACCTGCAGGTACCTCAACGACACGTCCGGTCGTCTTGACCGTATCGCCTTCATTGATGGATCCCGCTCCCAAAAGTACCGCACCGACGTTGTCTTCCTCCAGGTTCATGACCATACCGTACACTTCATTGGGGAATTCAAGAAGTTCTCCCTGCATTGCCTTTTCAAGACCGTGCACACGTGCGATACCGTCCGCCACCTGGATAACCGTTCCCACTTCGGAAACTTCCAACTGGTCCGCGTATCTTTTGATCTGATCCTTGATTACCGAACTGATCTCTTCTGGTCTTAAATTCATGGATCTATCTTACCTTTCTTATATAGTGCTAAGCTGAATACGACGAAGATTCTTCGCCAGTTCGTTCAGCTTTGTGGAAATACTGCTGTCAACGATCCTGTCACCTATACGGATCTTCATTCCGCCGATAAGTTTCTCATCGACCGAATAATTCATTTCCATCTTTACATAGTCGGTAGTGTCAAGCAGTTTCTTCTCAATGAGCGATTTCTGCGCATCGGAAAGTGCGGCCGGCGTTGTAACATATGCCACGCCGATCTTCTTGTATTCCTTGACACTCGCGATGAAGCTTGCAAGTATACCGTCAATCTCCTCATAGCGATTGTTGATCACTATCTGATTGAGCAGTCCGCAAAGCTCCCCGGATACCCTGTTCGTAAAGATGTTCCTGATCGTATCGATCTTCTCGTTCTTATCGACACTCGGATGAGTCATCACCCTGGCAAGATCCGGATTGGCATCAAGTATGCCGACGAGGTCGCATACTTCCGAATACATCTCATCGATCTTACCTTCTTCTTCGGCAAGCTGAAACAGTGCATCCGCATAGGTTTTCGTAACTAGCTTTGCCATGTTTTCTCACCCACTTCTTTCAGGGTCTCTTCGATCAGGGAATCCTGAATGTTTGTATCAATACCCGCCGCAACAACTTTACCGGCCATAAGAGACGCAACATCGATGATCTGCGTCTTGATCTCATCGGCGGCTTTCTGTTTCTCAAGTTCCGCCTCGTTATGAGCCTGCCTGATAATGGTCGCTGCTTCGTCCTTGGCACGGGATATGATCTGCTCTTCGTTTTTGCCTGCCTTGCTGCGTGCCTCGGAAAGAACCGCATCGGCATCTTTCTGAGGACTGGCCATCTTAGCTTCATACTCACTCTTTAACGAGAGTGCTTCATCCCTGTCCTGTTTTGCGGTATCAAGATCCGTTTGGATCCTCTCCTGACGCTTGCGCAAAAGCTCACGCGTAGGTTTGAACAGCATGTAGGACAGAAAAAGGAATAAAACAAAAACGGCAACTGCTGTTATGACCGCATCGTGGAGCAGCTGAAAATCAAGGTCAAACAGTCGTTCCATCGTTTTGCCTCCTTTCGATCATCATTTCGCAATAATCACGTAAAAGGCTTAACGAATAATAACAGCATTGCGATCAGAAGGCCGTACAGACCGGTTGTCTCCGCAACTGCCTGGCCCAGAAGCATCGTTGATGTAACGTCCGATTTTGCACCGGGATTACGACCAACCGCTGCAGCAGCATGACCTGCCGCGATACCCTGTCCTACACCGGGACCGATACCTGCTATAACAGCAAGTCCCGCACCGATTGCAGAGCATCCGAAAATGAATTCCTGACCTGAAATGTTCATAAATAAGTCCTCCTATATTTTAATTATCGCCTATGGCGTCAGCAACATATGTCATTGTGAGCATACAGAATACATACGTCTGTATCGCGCCCGAGAACAGATCCAGGTAAACGTGGAGAGCTGCGGGCCAGATGACCGCGATCTTACCGAGCAGTCCGTAGATCAGTGTTGTCATAACGAGTCCCGACAGGACGTTTGCAAAAAGACGCAGCGACAACGATACGGGAACGGCAAGTTCGCCGATGATATTGATCGGAGCCCATATCGGCCAGGGATCGCAGAGTCCTTTGATGACCCCCTTAACCTTCTGGTGCTTGAATTCGTTATAATGTATCAGTGTGAATGTGATAAGACCGAGTGCAAGAGTCGTACCATAGTCAGCCGTGGGCGGTCTGAGCCCGAATAAACCCGAAATGTTGCTGAGCAGGATGAATAAGAATATCGTTCCTATGTAATTGCGGAACTTGGGTGACCACTTACCCATAACGCCGCCGACCATTCCATCGAGTTTCTCTACTATGAGTTCGATGATGTTCTGGAACGTTCCGGGGACCTCAGTGGCCTTGTTCATGGTGATCCTGGCCGCAATGAAGAATCCAACCAAAACCAGGAAAACTATCAGGATACACACATGTGAAGTGGTGATCCATACCTCCTGACCGAACAGAGTGTAGGAGAACACTCCGTGGATCATAAAGTCCAGATTGTCTGCCGAGAGCAGTATGCCCTGCGCCATACTCTCAC
>JAEEGJ010009401.1_pt1 | contig 26181 bp, 22 predicted proteins | sample 8958761 | NCBI WGS metagenome assembly JAEEGJ01 (sample SAMN16246546, study PRJNA631951) | gut metagenome | biome: gut microbiome; feature: rumen; material: RS-attached | host: Bos | place: Iran: Karaj | collected 2018-10 | reverse complement strand
ATAGCAGTGCCTTGGTGCTTCGTTTTTCACGTCGATGCGCGCCTAAACTAGACCACAAGAGCCACGAGCTGTTTATATCTTGTTAGATCGGGCGTTAATCCGTGCGATGCCTATGTTCTTAATATATCCTAATTTACGGGCAAAAGCAATAGGCAAAATGCCTTATTTTGCACGTTGTTTGTCATGAAATTGTAAAAAAAGACTGGCCATGGCGCGAGTCGCCACTGGCCAGCCTTGAGAGTGGTTTTAGAGCCTAAACCCAGTCGCCTTCGGGCGAGGATTCCTTGTGTTCCTGGCCCTCTTCGAGGAGGGCGGCCATTTCCTTCATAGCGTTGTTCAGTTCGTCACGCTCGACCTTGACCTCGCGGAGCATCTTGCGGTGCGCGAACATCTGCTCGCACATTTCGAGCGCAAGCAGTGCCATGCGCTTGCCGGTTTCGAGGCCGTAGCGCTCGTAACTGGTGTAACGCTCGTCGATGTAGTCGACGATTTCCTTGATATCCCCGTCGGGAAGGTCGGTCTTGATTGTCAGGCGTTCGCTACCGACATTGACGGTTACGGACCTGTGTGTATTTGCTTCTGCCATTATTTCATTCCTACGCCGAATGGATCGTCATCCATCAGCCATCTTAGCCGAAAAAACCGGATTGCGAGCCTCCATTGCTCGCGAAAAGGTCCGGTTCCTTCTCATTTGCGGGGTGTACTTCTATAATATCTTCTTCGTCTTCTGCGGGGTCGGTATCGGGAATGATATGGGATTCGGGTTCCGGCTCGGCGACCTGCTCGGGCTCGGGTTCAACCACGGGTTCTGCGACCGGTTCTACAATCGGTTCGGGTTCGGGCTGTGCAACTTCTTCTACTACAGGTTCAGCAACCGGTTCGGCGACTGCCTCGGGAGCGGGCTCGGCAGGCTGTGCAGCGGGCTGCTCGTTGAAGGCCACGTCCACGGGGATTTCGGTGCCAAGTTCGTTCTCGATGGTCGAGACCATCTGCTTGAAGCGTTCCTGTGCCTCGCGGATTTCTTCGCCCTGCGCCAGGATGGTGTCGTTCAGGCTCGCCTTCTCGGAGTTGAGCACGTCAATCGCGTTGTTCTTCTCGGCGATGGTGTTGTCCCTGTCGGCAATCGCGTTGTCCTTGTCTGCGATGATGCGGTTCAGTTCCTCGATTTTCTGGTTCAGCAGGACTTCGTTTGCCTTGGATGCGGCACATTCGTTCTGGATGGCGTTCAGCTTGCCGTCCCTCTCGTTGATGCCGGCTTCGAGCCATGAAATCTTTTCGTTTGCGTTCTGCAGGTTGCCGTTCGTCTGGTCGAGCATGTTCTGCAGGTCGGCGATTTTCGTGTTTGCGCCGTCAAGTTCGCCGCGGAGCCCATCAATTTCGCCCTGCTTCTGGTTTATCACCTCGTCCTGGGCGGCTGCCTGGTTGGCGCGGGCCTGGAGTGCTGCCTTGCAGTCGGTGATTTCGTTGTTGAGGCTCTCGAGGACAAGGTTCCTGTCCTGCATTTCGGCCTCTTTGGTGGCCAGTGTCTGTTTCAGGGTGGCGTTTTCTTGCCGTAGGTTACGTACGGTGGTGAGGACGCCGTCTACCTTTTGCGAAAGGAGATTGATGTTCTCTAGGTTCATTTATTGCTCCGTGATCAGGGGGGTTATGAATCACCTATCAAAAGATATATAAAAAAATAAGCGGTAAAGTATGAAAAAAATCATAAAAATTACGGTAACGGAAGAATTGTCGGGGCGGAATAAATTTTACCTTGTAGGGTAGTGATTCCCGTTAGCGAACATATCGAGCGCAGGCTTGCCGAACTCCCCGCGTTGCCGGGCGTCTACATCATGCGTAACGCCCAGGGGAAGATTATCTACATCGGCAAGGCCAAGGTGCTCAAGAACCGCGTGAGGAGTTACTTTGACGGGAGCGACCACGGCGGGCACCGGGCCGCGACGCTCATGCTGCCCTACATCCGCGACATCGAGTGGATTATTACCGAGAGCGAGTCAGAGGCGCTCATTCTGGAGGCGAACCTTATCCGGAAGCACACGCCCAAGTACAACGTGCTGCTGAAGGACGACAAGCATTTCCCCTACCTAGCGTTCTCGGTGAACGAGCCGTTCCCCCGGCTCTTCCTTTCGCGTGCGGTGCGCAAGGACGGCTGCCAGTACTTTGGCCCCTACATGAATTCCCGCATGATCGCCCAACTGCAGGACATTGCCGCCCGCCTGTTCAAGATACGCGAGTGCAAGTTGAAGCTCCCGCTGGCAAAGCCCGCGAGGCCCTGCCTCAACTACCACATTGGGCGGTGTGGCGCCCCGTGCGCGGGACTCGTGACGCAGGAGGAGTACCACGAGGCGGTTCTCCAGACGCAGATGCTCCTGAACGGCAAGCGCGACGACCTGATTGCCCAATGGGAAGCCGAGATGCAGGAGGCGAGCGATAGGCTGGATTTTGAGGCCGCGATGAAGAAGCGCGACGCCATCCAGGCCCTGAAGGCTACGGGTGTCCACCAGAAGACGGACGTGACGGATGCGCGCCTGTGCATGGACGTGCTGAGCCTCCGCCGGAACGGCACGATGGCGGCCGCGGTGATTTTCGAGTACAGGAACGGTGTGCTCTGCGGGCGCCGCCACTACCGCCTGGAATGCAAGCTGGAAGAGGACGAGCTCGAGATTTTCCGGCAGATGCTCGTGCAGTGGTACATGGATGTGGACTTTATCCCGGGCGAGATTGCGACGGACGTGCCGCTCGGGGCCGGCGACGAGGGCGACATTGCCGGAGACTCGTCGGATCTGGAATCGCTCGCGCAGGCCCTGACCGAGAAGGCAGGGCACAAGGTGAGCATCGTGAACCCGCAGCGCGGCGAAAAGCTCGGGTTCCTCAAACTTGCAGGTGCCAACGCCGACATGATTCTGGTGGAGATGCGCGCGGAGGTGCAGAAGTACAGCGAGATCGACCAGAGCGTATTTGAACTGCAGAAGGTTCTCGGGCTCAAGAAGACCCCCTTCCGTATCGAGTGCGTGGACATATCGCACCTCTCGGGCACGAACACGGTGGCGAGTCTCGTCGCCTTCAAGAACGGCAAGCCCGATAAGGCGAACTACCGCAAGTTCATTATCAAGACGGTTGAGGGCGTGGATGACTTCGCGAGCATGCGCGAGGTGATGACCCGCCGTATCCGCCGGCTCGAAGACGAAGGCACGCCCATGCCCGACCTGTGGGTATGCGATGGCGGCAAGGGCCAGGTGGATGCCACCATGCAGATTCTTAAAGAACTCGGGCACGACAAGGACCTGCCGCTCATCGGACTTGCGAAGCGCCTCGAAGAAATCGTGTTCCCCGATGACCGGAAGAGCATCGTGCTGCACCGCACGAGCCCCGCATTGAAACTCCTGCAGAACGCCCGCGACGAGGCGCACCGCTTCGCCATCACGTACCAGCGGAGCAAGCGCAAGAAGGACCTGGAAGTGGAATGGCTCAAGATGCCCGGCGTGGGGCACGAGACCCGCGTGAAGATTCTTTCCCGCTACAAGAGTGCGGAGGCGTTCATGGCCGCGCCGCTCGAGGATATCGTTGACCTGCTGGGGAAGGTGCGCGGGAACAGCGTCCGCGAGCAGGTGAAGGAATACTGCGCCAAATTTATAGAGGTATAAAAAAAGGCCCGCTTTTCGCGGACCTTAAATTGTTGTCTCAGCGAGAAACTTTTATTCCTGCACGCAGCGGACGCTGAAGAACTTGGACTTCTCGTCTACCTGGAAGAACTTCTGGTCGTCGCTACCTGCGTATTCGGGTTCCTTCTCCACGATGATAACTCCGATTTCGCCGTTCTTTTCACCGTAGTTCTTGTCGCCTTCTTGCGGGGTGGCGTTTGTCCAGTGGAAACCCATCTTCTCTGTAAAGTCACAGTTGCCTTCCTTGCAGCGGCCGCTGTAACTCCACGGATAAGCATCGTCGTTGAGTACGGCCTGGGCCTCGTTGCGCTCCGGCAGTTTCCAACCCGGGGGGCATGCCCTTGCAGCGGCAACGAAGGCATAGAGCCTTCCGTACTTAGCGCAATTCGCATCGTCATCACCGAAACACATGCTGTTTCCGGTCTTGAAGTTCAAATCTTGTGCCATCCACAACTTGCCGCCAACGTTCTGTACCTTGTAGGTCTGGCCGTCGCGGTTGTCGGTCATGGTGTTGCCGTTCACGGTCGGCGGTTCGACAGAAGCGGACGACTCGGTAAACACGATCTTGTCTTCGCTGGATTTCGGGGCGGTCGAAGAGGAGGATGCATACTTTGCCTCGCAACCTTCGGTCCAGCAGAAGACGACTGCGCTACTGGGGTACGTAACATTCAGGATGGCACCGGAATCGGTAATGACCACCTGTTCGTGGATTACTGTCGGGTCAGCGGGAGTCTTGCTACCGCTTTCGCTCGAAGGCGTCGTGCTTTCGCTAGGCTTCGCGCTAGAAGAACTGGAATTTGCGACTGCCTCGTTGGAGGATGAGACCTCTGTATCGTTATCGGCGACTGGCTGCAACGGACTGGCGCTCCCGTCGTCGGAGCAGCCAGCAACTAAACAAAACACACCCAAAACGCCCATTTTTAAAATGATTCGTTTCATGTACCCAAATATACTTTACAAATCGTGGGGTTAACAGAAAAAAGTTTTTTACTATCTTTTAAATCACTATGAGCAATGTTGAAATTTTCGACACCACGTTCGCCATGACCATCCTGGTCATTATGGCGCTTTGCATCCCCACTGTGTTGCTCCTCGCCAACTGGTTTTTGCACCCGGGCAAGGTGAAGAACGTCCTCATCAAGGGGTCGTCCTACGAGTGCGGTCTTGCCCACGTTTCGGGCACGGCGAACGAGCGCTACCCCGTTAAATACTACATGGTAGCCATGCTTTTCCTTGTTTTTGACCTGGAAGTGGCGTTCCTCTACCCCTGGACGGTGCAGTTCCTCGCTGGTGGCTGGGACCTCCTGATCGTCCTCCTTGGGTTCCTGTTTATCCTCGAAGCAGGCTACATCTACTTGTACAAGAAGGGCGTGCTCGACTGGACGAGCATCAAGGACTAAGGTCCTTTTAGGTATTCTATCTCGAAATAAAAAGCGCGGATTCCACCCCGGAGTCCGCGTTTTTCTGTATACAGAAAGGCTCAAAATGCCCTTTTTACACCGTGATTTAAATCACCCTAAAACGCCTCTCTAAAGTAGAACGTCATGCCGAGGCTCTTGAAGTCCACCCACGAGAACTCGGCGCGGGCGTACAGGCGTTCGCTCTTGTTGAGCGCGAACTTGCCGCCGAACCCGACGGAACGGTGCCACTCGTTGCGCAGCAGCTGGCTAAAGTAAGGCCCGACCTTGCCGCCTTCGAAGAAGATGTCGCCGGCGAGTCGCCAGAACAATGTCTTGCGGAGTTCCACCTGCATCATGAGCGCCTGGTTGTCGCGGAAGTACTTTGTCTCTACGCCGCGGAAACGCTTGATGCCGTCGGGGCCAGCCATGTACTCGAAGGGTACGTCGCCGTCGGAGCGCTGCCACATGAGGCCCACTGCCATGGAGGTGTTCCAGATAGTCTCGCCGTAGGTGCGCAGGTCGAGTTCCTGGTACGTGAAGCCGAAGTCGCCGATGGCATCGGTGTAGAACCGGTGTTCCCACTGCAGGTACATGCCGTGGCGCGCCCAGTTGGGGTTGTCGCGCGTGTCTACCGTGAGGTGGTAGCCGAGTGCGGTGCGCCAGCCGTCCGGGTTTGCGGGGAGCGCGATTTCGCCCTCGTAGTCGCGGAAGTCCATTACGCTGTGGTTGATGTCGAGCACCATGCCGTAGCGGAAGAACTGGAGTGACGGAGGGAGCCCGAGGTTCGATTCCACGAGGGCCATGAAGAAGAACGTCTCGCGGTCAAAGCTGATGTAGTCGTCGATGTCCACATCGTTGCCGACACCGAAGAAATGCCCCACCCAGTTCTGGTAACGGAAATCGAGCCAGCCCGAGATGCGGTCGTGCGCGAGGTAGAAGTACGGCGTGGCCGCGAACTGGAACTGCTTGCGCGTGGAACCGTAGGCGGCGATGTCTATTTCCTGCGAGTTGCCACCCTTGAACGAGGAGGGAATGAAGAAGTTCACCATCGCGCCGAACTGGAGTTCCGTCTCCTCGGTGTACCCGAGCACGGGCACTGCGCTCCACCACTGAAAATGCGAGGTGTCGGCGGCGGCGCTATCAGCCTGCACGGTCGCGGAATCTGCAGGAACTGCCGCACTATCCGTAGCGGAGAATGTTGGCAGGGCGAGCAGGATACTCGCGGCGGCTATGGTTTTGGCAAGTCGTCTCACGGTTATCAATGTAGCAATTTCTAACTTTGTTCCTGTATGCCCATCCTTTCTGCACAGAATATAACGCTCCGCTTTGGCGGTCCGCCTCTTTTGGACAACGTATCGTTCGATATCGAGGCCGGTGACCGCATTTGCCTGGTGGGCCGTAATGGCGAGGGCAAGAGCACGCTGCTCAAGATATTGACAGGCGAGATGGAATACAACTCCGGCGATATCGTGAAGAAGTCGGGGCTGAAGGTTTCGCGCATGGTGCAGGAGATTCCGGCGCACATGGAAGGGACGGTGCGCGACGTGGTGATGGGCGGCGCATCTTTAGCCGGCGATACAAATGCCGGCGCTTTATTAAACGGCGCGGCGATAAACGGCGCGGATTCTGAAATCCGCAATGCACATGCAGAAGCGATTCTCGGCAAGACGGGTATTGACCCCGAGGCGCAATTTGATAGTTTGTCCGGAGGGCAAAAACGCCGCGTGCTATTTGCCCGCGCAGTCGCGAGCGACCCGGACCTGCTCTTGCTCGACGAACCCACGAACCACCTGGATATTCCCGCCATCCAGTGGCTGGAAGGCATCGTGACGCGCCTCGAGTGCGCCGTGCTCTTTGTGAGTCACGACCGCGCGTTCGTCAGGCGCACGGCGACCCGCATCTTTGAACTTGACCGTGGCCGTGTGCGCGGCTGGGACTTCCCGTACGACAAGTTCGTGCAGTTCAGGGACCAGGCGCTCGCCGAAGAGGAGAAGGCGAATGCGCTGTTTGACAAGCGCCTTGCCGAAGAAGAAGTCTGGATACGCAAGGGAATCCAGGCACGGCGCACCCGCAATGAGGGCCGCGTGCGCGCCCTCATCCGCATGCGCGAGGAACGCGCAGCGAGGCGCACCCGCACGGGTAACGTGAACATGCAGATTACGGAGGCCGAGCGCTCGGGCCGCATGGTGGCACGCCTCACCGATGTATCTTATTCCTACGACGGCGCCCCGCTCATATCGCACTTTACGACTGAGGTCTCGCGCGGCGACCGCATCGGCATCGTGGGCCCGAACGGTTCCGGCAAGACTACACTGCTTCGGCTTATACTCGGCGAACTTGCTCCCGAATCGGGCGAGGTGCGGCTCGGGTCCAACTTGCAGGTGGCCTACTTTGACCAGATGCGCGAGGGCCTTCGCGAAGACAAGAGCCTGGTAGAAAACATTGCCGATGGTCAGGCGTATATCACCATAAACGGCGTGCGCAAGCATGTGCTGAGCTACCTGCAGAACTTCCTGTTTTCGGCCGAACGCGCCCGCGGCCCCATCAGCGCCCTGAGTGGCGGCGAGCGCGCCCGCCTGATGCTCGCCTGCCTGTTCAGCCACCCGAGCAACGTGCTGGTGCTCGACGAGCCCACGAACGACCTCGACATGGAGACCCTCGACCTGCTGGCCGACCTCCTCGCCGAATACAACGGCACCGTCATAGCCGTCAGCCATGACCGTGCCTTCCTCGACTCGTTCGCTACGGGTATTTTCGCAATCGAGGAGGGCGGGAACGTTTTTGAGGCTACTGGCGGGTACACGGATTACGAGAATAACCGCAAAGTTCGTGACAAGGAAGCCACCAATGCGGCGAGAATTGCCGAAGAAAGGGCGAATTTGCGTGCGTCTAGCGCATCTACAACCCAAAATTCTGCTCAAAATACTCAAAATTCGCAGAATATTGCGAAAAAGAAGAAGCGTTCCTATAACGAGGAACGGGAATATGCCGCTCTCCCCGACAAAATTGAGAAGTTAGAGGCCGAAATTGCGGGTTTTCAGGCTGAACTTGCCAAGCCGGAAGTCTATACCGACGCAAAACGCATCGTGGAACTGCAAAAAGAGATTGCGGACCGCGAATCCGAGCTCGAAAAGGCTTACGAACGCTACGAAGAGCTCGACCTGCTTGGCGGCTAGTTTAGGCCCGCAAAAAAGTGTGATAGGTGTTGCACTTTTAATATCTTTATATTACATTTATTAAAGTGGTTAAATAAGGGAAATCATAAGAGGTCTATTATGAAGAAGATGATTTCTATAGTGGGCGTAGTGTGCGCCCTGGTCGGTTCCGCCGTCGCGGCTCCGGAACTCGTGTGGAGTGCTGCCGAGGGTAACGGCAAGACGATTCACCCTTACGGAAAGTGGTATACCTATACCTATTCCGAGACGGGAAATGTGGCAACGGTGTCTCTTGAATCGGAGGCTGATGCCAACGTGATTACGGCGAAGGTCGGCAGGACTGTATCCTCTTCTGCGGGCGTGGGCTTCGGATGGGGCGCCAAGGCGGACAGCATCAAGGACCTGAGCGCATATGAGGGCATTTGCCTCACCTATGCAGCCGACACGATATTCCGCCTCGATTTCAAGCAGGCGTCAATCAAGGATGGCAACTACAACGGGTATGATGTGCCACCGAAGGCCTCTATCGATACCCTCTTTATCCCGTTCTCCAAGCTGGCGCAAGAAGCGGGCTGGGGCACGAAAAAGGCGCTTGATCTTGAGATGCAGACAGGCGTTCAGTTCAGCTACAAGCAGTCGTACCTTGATCAAGAAAATCCTGGTATGACGACAAACGTCATAAAGATTGCCGCAATCCATTTCGGCAGTTCCTGCGGTAGCTTCGCCCCGAACCTGAAGGAAGGTGTGGTTACGCCTGACGAGAAGTCGCTCTACGAAGGCGATACGCTCAAGGTTGCCTTCAAGGATATCTTCGAGGACGCCGATGGCGATGACCTGAACATCACTATGTCGATGGCTTCTGATGCACCTGTTATTGACCTCAAAGGCGCAAAGAGCTATTCCCTGAGTGATGTCGCATTGCTCAAGAGCAAGCCGAATCCTGAGGATGGCACTGTCGCGACGGTTTCCTTCCTGGCGGCCGATCCTACGAACAAGACCGTGAAGTACACGCTCAAGATAACGCTTGTCGACCGCGATAACCCCCCTGTGGCAGTTGACGATGCATTCACGGTTGACGAGGATGCCAAGCTTACCGTTTCTGCTGTGAAGGGTGTCCTGAAGAATGACTATGATGACGACGATGACCCCGAAAATCCGACAATCGAGGCCACGCTGGTTGAGTCTACGACTCATGGTGAACTCACCTTCTCCGGTAGTGGCTTTACTTACACTCCCGAAGCGGATTTCCATGGCGAGGACTTCTTCACCTACTTTGTGACCGATGGCGATGGTAACAAGAGCGATACAGCGACCGTTACCATCACGGTGAACAACGTGGAAGACCCGGCGACGTTCAAGGTCAACAACCCGTTCTTCCATGTCGGCTCTCTTGAAGAAGATCCTGTGAACTTTGAGGACGGCGTAACGGTTGCCGAGGACTTTGAGGATTTCGACATCTATATCCCGGGTGATAATATCGAGTTCTCGGATCCTGACGTGCTCACGCCCAACTTCCCGCTCCATGCGGCAAGCGCAAAGGGCCTTGTCGAGGCTGCATACACGAAGCTTTCCGGAAACCATGTCATATCCGTGAGCGCGGTGCCCAATGCTAACGGCAAGGATGTCATCAAGCTCTTCTTGGTTGACGGCAAGGATACTCTCGGTGTCGATATACCTGTCACTATTACTGGTGTTGCTGACAAGCCGGTCGCCAAGAAAGATGTGTACAAGGTTGGCCAGGATCTCGTGAATAAGATTGATGCTGCGTCGGGCGTGCTTGCTAACGACGTGAACCCCGATGGTGAATCCGTGCTGAAGGCCTACCTCTTCGAAAAGGCTGACCATGGCACGGTCAAGCTTGAAACCGACGGCTCGTTCACCTATGAAGTCGGCGATTATGAAGGCGAGGATATCTTCACCTACTTCGTGGTCAATGCAGAAGGCGATACCTCGGATGTCGCCGCCGTGACACTGACTGTGGAATACAGGAACCATGCCCCTGTAATTGTCGAAGGCGTCAAGGATACCGTGGGTGCACGAGTTTCTGCCCTTAAGGAAGACTTCACTAATGGTATCACCTATACGGTTCTTGAAGTCACGTCCTGGTTTGTGGATCCCGAAGAAGATGCGATAACCATCAGTGCGGTCAATCCCGACAGTCTGTTGAAAGTTACTGTCAGTACGAGCGGCTCCATAACAATCAAGGCCGTGAAGGATGCATGTGGAGAAACGGCTGTCAATGTAATTGCGACCGATGCGAACAAGAATTCGACCACCTTGGCTATTCCGGTCTCTATCGCATGCGTCAATGACGTGCCGGTGCGCATAGGCGGTGCTGCCGATACTATCCTCGTTCCGGCTGCCGGCTGGCGCAAGGCCTTCAGCGTATTTGACATGTTCACTGATGTGGATGATACCTTGCTTGTCTTGACGGTCTCCGATGTAGACAGGTTCCTGAGCGCCACTGTTGAAGGCGATAGCCTTATCGTGAAGCTCAAGGACGAGACGCAGTACCTGCAGAACCATGTGGCGTATGCAATGAAGGTCTCTGCGGCAGATGAAACCGGGGCCAAGACCATTGCCCCGAAGATCCTGAGGTTCATGGTAGGCCAGGGCAGCGATGCTATCCCGCAGGTGGCTGTGTCCACGAAGCTGGGCTGGCAGGGTGCAATCCTTGCGGAACGCGGTATGGCTGCAATCTTCGACATGCAGGGCCGCGTGATGTGGAAGCACAGGCTCCCGGTGAGCGAGGATGCCGTGCGTAACGCCGCCGCGAAGGTACAGGGCCGCAAGGTGCTGATGGTCAACAAGCAGACCTGGACGATTAAGTAACCCGCATTTGTCATCCCCGCGCAGGCGGGGATCTTTTATAAATGAGAAAAGCCCCGCGGAAACGGGGCTTTTCTGTAATGTGTTGATCGCTTATTTCACCAGGGCTTCGGTGTCGAGCGCGATGAGCAGTTCCTCGTTCGTCGCGACGACCATAGCGGTCGGCGTGCCGTCCTTGCTGATGATGTGGCCGGAGTTCTTGCCGTTGTCCTCGTTGCGGGCGTCGTCAATCTGGTAGCCGAGCAGGGCGAGGTTTTCCATGACCGTCTTGCGGACCACGCGGCTGTTCTCGCCGATACCGCCGGTGAACACGAGCGCGTCGATGCGCGGGAGAGCCATGGCGATGCCGCCGATTTCGCGGGTCAGCTTGTAGCAGAAGGTTTCAAGAGCAATCTGTGCGCCGATGTGGCCTTCGCTTGCAGCCTGCGTCAGGGTGCGCATGTCATTAGAGAGGCCGGAGAGACCGAGAAGGCCGGATTCCTTGTTTACGAGTTTGTCGAGGCGGTCGATATCGTAGCCATACTTCTTGCTGATGAAGAAGAGGATGGCCGGATCGAGGCTGCCGGAGCGGGTACCCATGATAAGGCCGTCGAGCGGGGTGAAGCCCATGGTGGTGTCGGCGCACTTGCCGTTCAAAATGGCGGAGCAACTAGAGCCGTTACCGAGGTGGGCCGTAATGAAGCAGCAGTCTTCCGGCTTCTTGCCGAGGATGCTTGCGGCTTCTGCAGTCACGAAGCGGTGGCTGGTGCCGTGGAAGCCGTAACGGCGGATGGCGTCGTTCTCGTAGAACTTGTACGGAATGCCGTAGAGGAATGCCTTGCGGGGCATCGTCTGGTGGAAGGCAGTGTCGAACACTGCCACCTGCGGGAGCTTCGGGAAGAACTTGGTGGCGCATTCCATGCCGGTCGCGTGCGCGGGTTCGTGCAGCGGGGCGAACAGCGTGATGCTGCGGATGTAGTCAATGACTTCCTGCGTGACCTTCTCGCTCTTGATGTACTTGCCGCCATGCACCACGCGGTGGCCGATGGCTTCGATCGTGTCGATGAGCTTCTGCTCGTCGAGGAACTTCTGCACCTGTGCGACGGCTTCGGCGTGCGTGGGGCAGTCGAAGTTGAAGTCGATTTTGCCTTCGGGGCCCTTGGCCTTCACGTGGCCGTCAACGCCGATATTTTCGACGAGGCCGCTAGAGATGGATTCCTTGGTCTGGGTGTCGATGACGGCGAACTTGACCGAAGAACTGCCGCAGTTAAGAACGAGTACGCGCATTATTGCTTCCTTTATAATTTTTTCTTTGCCATCAAATAATAGGAATTTTATTAACTACATTTAAATTGATGCTCAAGAAAATCGCAGATTTTGACAACCGGGTTTCGGTGTGCTGGACCAACAGGCATTTTTCGCCGAAGACCGACCGATGGCTCAAGTTTTACGTGCGCCTGGGTGACGGCTATATCTGGGCGGTTTTCGTGCTGTTTATTTTCTGGCGCGTCGGGTTCGATAACTTTCTGCCCATACTTTGGCAGGCCCTGATGGCGCTCGCCATGAGCCTCGTGATTTACGAGGTGGTGAAGCTCAATACCAAGCGCCCGCGCCCGTTTGCCGCCAACCCGCAGATCAAGGCGGAGGTGCCGCCGCTCGACAAGTACAGTTTCCCTTCGGGGCACACCATGAACAACCTCGCCGTCGCGAGCGCCGTGACCTTCATTGTGCCGCAGTACGGCTGGGTGATGCTCCTGTTGCCGCTCACGTGGGGGCTGTTGCGCGTGTACTTTGGCGTGCACTGGCTCAGCGATATTATTTGCGGATTCTTGCTCGGCATATTGAGCTTTGTGCTCGGGCACCTGCTGTGGATTGCGATTTTCTAGGAGGCACCGATGCGGGATTTTGTACAGGCTAAGGACTTCTTTGCAGATCTCAAGTCGACCGAACGCGTGTACCTGCTGATAAGGCACGCCGAAAGGCCGCACATAACGGCTGAAGATGTCGACTACGGGGCGCACGTGGGCCTGACTGCCGCAGGGCGCGAGCATGCCGTTGCACTCGGCAAGATGTTCCCGCCGGAGGGCGATGCGGTGTACTACTCCAGCCCGGTCGGGAGATGCATGGATACCGCGAAGTGTATTGCGGAAGGCCGCGCGCTTGCAGGCTACGGGGCCGGCGCAACACAACCCGCATCCCAACCCGCAGGCGCATCTTCGACCGCATCCCAGCCCGCAACAGAATGCGTTGACCCGCAGGGTACAGGATGCGCGCCCGGCGCGGTAGTCACTCCGCTGGCGATCCTCGGGCATTTTTACGTGAAGGATTACCCCACGTATCTCGACGTGCTCAACGAGATGTTCTACCAGAACATTTGCGCCTGGATCGATAGCGACAATCACCCCGCATTCTACCCGCTGCACGAGCGCGCCGAGGAAGTGCGCAAGTTCATGCTCGAGAAGGGTACCGCGCGCTTCAACATCTTCGCGACGCACGATGCCTGGGTGGTGCCGACGCTCGTGCACTTCTGCAAGATGAAGTTTACGCCGCAGCACTGGATGAACTACCTCACCGGAATCGCGTTCGCCGTGAATAGCGACGGCTTTGAGCGCGTTGTGCCCTTGACCGGCATGGAAACCGGCTGGCTTGATTTTTAGTCCGGCATAGGGGCCGGCTTATTCGCATACAACGCGCAGAGGAGTCTTTCCGTCGCGATATTTGCACCAGTTTTTGCAAATCGGGGTGCGGAATTCTGCGTCTACATCATCATCTTCGGCAATGAGCGGGAAAGCGTAGTTGCAAATCTCTTCCACCTCGCGCTTCAATATGCTCGACTTCTGCTCTTCCAGGTAGTAGCGGCTCACGAACGCGCTACGGCACTGCACGTATTCCAGCATATCCCAGTCGCGGTCGGCGCACCATTCCCAAAGGTATTCCTTGCAGTAGTTCTTCTCGGTGTTTTGCAGGCACAGTTCCTCGAGTTCGCTGCAGTCCGCAATGTGGTTACTCTTGAAGTTGCTCGCCACACAGTAGCGCTTGAGACCGTCGGCATACGCTTCCGACTTGTCTGCGTCGCTGATGGTATCGGGCAGGAATATCGACCACTTGGTGGTATCGAGCATCATGGCCATCTTCACGTGTGAAGGGAAGCAGGTCTTGTAATCCCTGTTGGGATTGCTGTAAGAGGAGTCCCCGTAGTACTGGTATGCGTGCGCATTGCCCCAGACCAGGTCCGACGAAATGTCCGTTAGCGATACGCCCGCGCAGGCGATGTCCTGGTACAGCCTGCAGGCGCGCGTTTCCCAGCTTTCCTCGTCGCCGTTTCCCGTGTAGTCGCATTCGTTTATGGCGATATGGGACATGTTCACGCCTTCGCCGCGCACGAACAGTTCAAGCGATGTCTTCGACATCCCGAAAAAGACCCCCATGCCGTTCTCGATGTTCGATTCCGGCACGACGCGCGAATCGCCTACCGATTCCTTCACTTTGCGCTCGTAATCCACGTACGCGCGGTCCGTCGTGTACATGTCTACGGAAATATCGCCGATAGGCAACATCATGTTCATCAGGTAGAGCGTATCCAGGTTGTTGAACCCGCCAATCCAGCGGTTTTCCGTGTAGCCCAGGTTCTGTCGCCTTTCAAACGGGTCGTGCATCGCGATGCCCCGGTACCCCGCGGAGTCCGCTTCGGTAAGGCCCTCGAGCATCTGGTTGACTGTCGTGTTCTGCGATTCCATGCTAGAGGCGTCGTAATTCAATACCGAGAGCACACCGCCGATGGACTTGTCGAAATCCAGTGCGCATTTTACGAACTCCATGTCCATCGGGAATTCAAGGAAGTCCACGCCGATTACCTTGCCATCGGTATATTCCCGGAATTCGTAACTGCCGTCCTGCTTAGGGATGTTCAGGCCCGTAACCTTGACCGGCTTGGGGATAGACGCCACCGCCCTGTAGCGGGATTTTGCCGTACTGCCGGCGCTGTCCCATACAAAGTAAGCGTCCAGCGTGTAGGTTTCGCCTAGGATTCCCCTCTCGTTTGCCCTAAAGCAGTTCGGATTACCCATCGTTCGCATGACAATCGTGGTGTCGTACCCGTTCTCGCCTATCTTGAACTTGCCCTGCAGAGTCACGTAGGCGCTGTCGTAGAACGCGAAGTTTTCTGCCGCAGCCTCGTCAAGCTCGTAGACCTTCGAAAAACAGATTTCCGGGTTCGTGAAGTCGGAAATGTGCCCGTAGGTGTAGATGCCCGTATAGACCTCGCGCTCGTCGGGGTAATATTCCCACGGCCCGTGAAAGTCGCAGGCAGTAATGGCCACGAGCAAGACCGACAAGACAGCCGGCGACACGAAACTCTTTTTAAGGAAACTCTTCATCGGACCCTATAAATTTACATTATTGAAACACCCGACCCGGGTAAAAGTGTCACCCCTCGCAGAATTTTTTATATGGGAAAGGCCGGACCCCGTTTATGGAACCCGGCCTTGGTAGTTTTCGGGACGCGCCCTCGGGTCAGTTTTCCCCGCGGCTCATCTCCATCTGTTCACGGTCCAGCGTCTGAGTCAGGTACTCCTTGAAGTCCCGGTCAATCTTCACCCCGTCGAAATCTTCCACGTTGTCCGAGAAGACGTCGATCAGCGAAAGATTATCAATCCAGCCTTCGATGTTGTACTCGTTGAAGCTGAGGCTCCTGTCGCCCGCGGGCTTTGCCACCAGTTCGACCTTTGCCTTGTCAACCCAACCCTGACCGCAACTCCCGCGCACGAGGACATCCGTATCTGCCTCCTTGACGACGGTGAGTTCATCGTAGAACCCTGCTGTGCATACTATGGTGCTCCCGCCCCGCTCGAAGGCAAGATCTATGTCGCCCTGTTTGGACTTGACCGTCCTTGCGGCAAAAGATGTCGTCACGAGAAGAACGAAGGCAATGAACAGGATAACGTTTGCGCGTTTCATGATGGCCTCCTTGTTGTGGGGGCGGACATCCACCCCGTTAAACAAGGTACAAAACCGCATGAATGTAAACCACTGTTTACATAGTCTAATGTGGAATAGGGCTACTTCCAGCCCTCTTCCTCTTCTTCTTTTTCGACCCGCCTTATAACTTGTTTGTAGACTACATTCCAGTTGTCAAGGCCAATCTTTTCAATCAGGCGTCGTTTCGCATCAGAATTTTTCTTGCCCACAACAAGGCCTTCTTTTTCGAGAAGGTATGTACGCACGGCCCTCAGGTATTCCAATGCCTTGGGCAATCTCGATGGTTCAGGGCAGTCCTTTTGCAAGGCTTCCGGTGAGGCACCTGGCTTGGGAGGTTTCTTCCAGAACTTCTTTACCCGCTCGTAGTTGAATACGTAATCCAAGTCTTCTTCATGGAGCGCCAGTTCGTAACGTTCAGCAGCCTTGGCAAAATCAAGTTGCCTTTCCTTGAACATCAGGGAAAGGTCATTACGGACCTCGCGCCATTCATCGGCGAGAGATTTCTCTTTGGCTAGATCCTGCTCGGACATCCTATTGAATCGGGCAACTGCTATTCACGCTCTTGTGAATGTCACCCTGCGAAAGCTTTTGTGAGCATTCCATATCCTGGATGGCGCGGGCACATTTAGAAATGCGGGCATCCCTTTCGGCAACTCCGCTACATGTATTGAGGCACGCATCAAGCAGAAGGTATTCCACTTCAATATCGAAACGGTCGCAATGCATCTTGTTTGCAAGGGCAGCACCCGCCGCCATGCCAGCACCGACCTTGGCAACCTCGCCGAGCGCCTTTTTCCAGCCAGAAGACTCTTCCTTTATTTCGGGGGTCTTTTCGGCATTGTCGCACTTGCACTCCACCTGGGGGCAATCGGCCGCATGGTTAGAGGATGACTGTTTTGCTTCGGTATCGTCGCAAGCACAGACGAAGGCGAGCAGGGAAAGGGAAACGAGTAGCTTTTTCATAGTTCCCAAAATAAATAAAAAATTTTCCAAAAGGACTAATTCATTGAAAAATATGCGAAATTTCGATAAAAAAGCAAATTTGGTCCAAATTTTATCAAGTTCATGTCCCTTTTTGCCCCTTTTGGGGATTCTAAATCTGTAAAAGAAGGGCGGAAACGCCGCCCCGTAATACACAAAAACATCAACAAAGGACTGAACAATGACCATTACCAAGACCCCCTCCTCCATCCCTACCGCCACCCTGATAAAGCGCCTGCGCAGGGTTAGCCTAGTTCCCGTTGCTGAGCGCCGCTGTGATTGCCGCGACAAGCGGGGGCGCCTCAAGAAGCTCTACACAACCTTTAGCGAGGCGGCCGAAATCGCCTCAACCCGTTCGGAAGTATGTCGGAAGGGCCTGAACATCTATCAGTGCCCCGAAAGGCTCGGGTGGCACATCACCAGCAACATTCTGCAGTGGTAGGAGAACCCACGCCCCTATTCCCCGGGCCAGGCCTCGCCAGACTGGAATCGGCAAATTCTGGAACGCAGCGAGGCCTGAGCCTTGGGGGAACATTTATTATTTTCTTACTTCAACCTTAAAAAAGGATAAAATCATGAAAACTGAAAAACAAACAACCTCCTCCATAGGTCAAAAAAAACAAAAAAAATTCTACAAAGCATTAAAGGCAATGCTAAAAAGTTATGATGCGCTAGAAGAAGATAGCACACCTATAGAGGAACACCCTCATATAGCATTTAGAAAGTTCCTTATCAACAGAACTAGATTCTGGTATGATTTAAAAAAAATAAAGCCTATTCACTTCCTGAGAATTCCGTTTGAAATAGCCAACGGACATGACAAAGGTATTGACGCGGAAACGCGGAAGAAGTATAACGAGTACCTTGATGAACTATTGAAGCATTATAGAGCAAGCAAAAAATGGAACATCGCCTCACATATTGAATCTTTGCGTCAACTAAATGAATCGTCTAGGGTTTTCGATTTCGAAAGCGAGCGTGAAAAAAAAGGATGGGGAGGATGGTATCCTAACGAATGGCGAACAAAAAGCCCTGATAGTAGGAAGTCAAATATAGACGACTATCATAACATAGCGAAGGAATTTAGACTCGCCCACTCTCTCGCCGTTTTTGCCAGTAAGTGTGAATTACAGACGGATTATGCAAAGGATAAATACCCGCTATATTATTTAGGCATAATAGAGGCGAAGAACATCTATTGTAAAGAACCAGACAACAATTTGGAATTGACCGCTTTACGGAAAACACTTCAGGCTCCGTATTCCGAACAAATACCGTTTGGAACCTTTGAAAAGAATCTAGAGTTCTTTTCGCCCTATTATCTTACGCCCCAGGAGATGGATACATTTTTTAAATGGGCAATCTGTCATTGTGTACATAACAACAAGAAGCCGAACCTTCCCTTCTTGAAGAAACTGTGGGCTTTAGGAAAGTTGTTTAAAGTACACTGTTTTCACTTTGATTTCTTAGATACTGCAAGAAGCAAAATCAATGACCGCTTGTACGTAAAGATAAAAGAATTGGAAAAACATCTTGTCAATGGGGTAATCGAGTTCCCACCAAATGATTATGGTATAGAGGATGATTTATCTAAGGCGATACGCTTTCTAGGAAGGGAATTCCCTATTGATTTTATTGTTTCGCTCACACAAAACCTGTTCCATTTTGACAATGAGTACAGTGACGCGCGAAAGGTAGGAAACCCTAAGCTATTAGAAAAAAACAAGGAATTAATCGATAAGAGAAAGACATCCCTATCCATATTAGACTGGTTGGAGTTCCCGTTAACAAAAGACACAGATAAACCACATCGGTTTGTTGGATTTCTTTTAAAAGCTATTTGCATCTACAATCGCGATCCTGAATTATATAATGCGAAAATGCTTGAGATGGGGCCGACATTACTAGAGGACATGTATTCCATAAAGCTGTCTATAGACAAAGGAGAAGCAGTGGGTTTTCCCATCTTTAGTAATGACAGTGTTGATGAATCAATCGTCATGGAATTATGTGTCATATTGGGATTGATAGAGCGATTCCTGTACCCTTGCAAAATTGTTTCAGAATATGATGACGCAAAGAAGAAGCGAATACTCTCTATTCTGAAATACATTACAGAACCTGACAGTATGCAGGTGGTCGCTTCTAGATTTCCTTCCATCTTTGGCAGTATCGTAATGCATAATAAAATCTTGCGGCTTGTCACATGCCAAGACATCATAAATAGTATGCGGGGGCTTAGGCCTATCGAGAAATTTAGCGAGAAGTTCACTCCACTTGTAATGAGCGAAACGGTGCGTCTTATATCGGAAAATAAACGTAATATAGAACTAATGAGCACAAAAAACCTGGATGCCATCCAATCCGCAGTATACGAAGAGTGCAAGAAGAAAGTGGAACAAAATGAAAAGGACTTCGTTTTCAATCAAGAAATTTGCAGCTTGAACGAGCATTTCGTTCAGCAAATAGGGAAAATACCCCCCGAAAGCAATAATTCCTAAAAAAATACCTCGACTTTTTTTTCTCCAAAAAAAGGTCCTCCACAACCAAAGCCTTGGGGCTACCCAACGGCTCCTGGGGAGATTACATTTAAAAAGTATCCCGAACGGTATGCATTCACCATAAACATAAGGAAAACATCATGGCAAATAAGAACATGACCCAGGCTGATCTGAACCACCATGCGGATCAGATGAACCCGAATAATTACCAGTACCAGCTGCGGATGAATAACCACGCAGATCAGCTGAATCCCAACAACAAGCTTTACCAGGGGAGGAAGAAGTAACCTGCTGATTCATCTAGGCTACAGGGCGTCTCACACTTCTGTGGCCTAGTGAATTTTTCGTTCAACCGAAGTACACCAAGTCCATTCAAATGTAGCATTTTCATGCTGCAATAGATTCCTTTCCTATTGATATCTAAAACAATAGGCATAAGAGCCCATTTGACTGAATGGGCAGTGTACTTCTATTACCCAAAAGGAACAATTATGAAGTCTACGACATGCTTTTCCCGAGCCACGGGAAACCCTCTTTCCGTTTACACTACAGAAGCGGAAGCCCAACAATCTGCAGACTACCAGCTCCGAAACGGCATGAGCCTTTACGCCTATCGTTGCGACCGCTGTGGCCTATGGCATCTAGCCCCGACTGCATCGCGCATCAGCGTCTTGCACAATGCCTGCAGTTGCACTGATAGCAGTGGGCGTCACAAGGATTTGTACCTATCGTATGAAGACGCCCAAAAGGCCAAGACAAAACGAGAGTTAGCTGGTTCCGGCCCCCTTTACATCTATCCGTGCGAGACCCGCTCCGGTTACCATTTAACACACAAGTCGCGCTAGGGGGTAAACGATGTTTTCGATATTCAATTTCGGAAAGCGAAAAAAAGAGCAGGCCCTGCGGGAACGTGAGCAGGCCAAGCGGATTAAGCGCGCGGAGCGAAACCTGACCAAGTCAGCGGCCATAAACACTCAGGCGATCGATGTGCTGAACCAATCCATCCTCAATAGCAACGGGATTAAGCAAGGCATTGACGTATTCAACAACCAGGTCGCCGATTTCCAGAAGACCGTTGACGAAAACCGCTCGCTGCAAGTGGAACTGCAACAGCAGCAGAACCGCCTGGCGGGATGGGAAGACGACCTGAAGGATCGCAAGGAGGCCATCCGCAAGGAAGAAATATCAATACACATCAGGAGCGAAAATGTCCGCAAGGATGAACAGCGCGTTGCCATCAAGGATGCCGATCTTGACGCCGAGCGCCAAAACATCAAAGACGAGCGCTCCGCCATGAAGGATAGGGTCGCAAAGGCCGAGAAAGCAGAAAAGGAGTACAATCAGGAAAAGGAAACCTACGAAGAAAAGCAGAAAACAGCCGACGCGCTCAAAGATGAATACAAGGCTAAAATAGCGAATCTCGAAACCCGCGAAAAGGAATGTTCCGAAAAGGAATCTTCCATCGCGTCGCGATTGGCCGAAGTGGAGGAAAAGGAAAGAACGTTTGAATCTCGAGAACGCGAAAAGCGAGAAGCGTTCGAAGCCGAGAAGGAGCGCTGGGAAAAGGACCGCTCTGAGATAGAGAACAACCTTAACGAGAAAATCAAGGAATACGACCGAAAATTGGCCGATATGGAAGCCGTATCCGAAACCTTCGACAACATCAAGTATGATGACAGCGAAGACGGGAAAAAGGCGAAGATTGTAGTCAAGGAAACCATCCGCGTCAGCATCAAGGCTCTTGAGGAATCGATACAGAAATTCAAAGAACTTGACGAGAAATATGCAAGCGGAACATTCAAAGGGTTCTCTGTGCCTATTGACGAAATCAATCTTGCCTACGAAGAACTCAAAAGCCAATACGCCGCCATCAAGGAGCATGCCGAATCTTCAGGCCTCGATTTTTCCGTGTGGCTCGGGAAAATAGAGAACTGCGTTCTCGAAGCCGACAAGTACCTGAAATCGTTCTTTTTTGCGGAAAGCTACAGGAACATAGTCGAAGGCTTGAGTTATTGCAAGGGTTATGAAGACATCATCACCATCTTGAATAATTACGCAAGCGCATCGGAAGCCCCAGGTGAAGAAGCCTCGGATACATCGGACGGATGGATCGACCTGTACAAGGTCCTTTACGACGACGAGTATGATGAAGCCACAGATTACACGGAGTTTGACATCAAGCAACTCAAGAGGCAGTACAAGAAGATGGCCAAGATGTTCCATCCGGACAAGGCGACCGAAGATAATCGCGAGGAATACACCGAACGGTTCAAGCAACTGAACGAGGCGTGGGATATACTATCCGACGCGGAAAAGAGAGCGACTTACGACACTACCTACGTCGCATCAAGAGATTCACACAAAACACGGGAGAAATAACCATGGAAAAAGTAGAAACAAAACTCCACCTGCCGGCCCTAAAGAAGCCTAGCGGAAGCCTTGTCGTTAAGAAAGACGACAAGCCTATCAAGACATTCAACATTGCCTCCGTGCAAAAGCAGGGGGCTTTGGGAAACGTCCTCAAGGGAGACTCCATAAAGCAGAAAATGCAGAAGGAACAGCAGGCGCACAAGGGGCTTGACCTGGTGCTGATGGGCGATTTAACGGGATCTATGTCCGCCTACCACGCAATATTGAAACGTAAGTTTACCGAAATATGCACGACGCTTTTTCAACTCATCCCCAACCTGCGCATAGGCATCATCTTTTATCTGGATCACGGGAGCGGAGACCCCTACATCACGAAAGTCCAGCCGTTAACGGTCAATGTCGAGCAGTTGCAGTCGTTTATCTTGGGTACGCCCGATGGATACGGCGGTGATGAAGACGAAGCAGTGGAAGACGCACTTCACGACGCACTCGAAATGAACTGGAGTGAAATCAACACGCATTCCGTTGTCCTTTTCGGCGATGCCCGGCCGCACGAAGTTAGCGAATGCCCTTACCAGCACGACTATTTCAAAATTACTGAATCGCTCTTCAACAAGCAGGTCACCATTAACACCGTATACTGCTCAACAGGGAGCGATTACCGTCGTCAATCCTCGCTCTACGAAGTGGAAATCGGTAATTTCAGTCGCCGCGTTTCTCGACTTGGCAATCCTGAATTTTTCTCCTGGATAGCGAATGTTACGGGAGGTATAGCCATCGGTGTTGAACAAATTGACGACATCGTCGACATCATCAAGGGCATGGCGGCAAAGGATGCGGGCAAGATTGAAGAACTGGAAAAGGAAGAACTGAAGATTACCTTGCGTCCAATCCCGGCGTTGGTCCATATCAAGGAGCAGGCGAAACTTATTGAGCACAAGAAGAAATTGCTTGGCTACAAGTAATGTTTTGCTCCCCGGGCTAGGCTCCGCCAGACTGGAATCGGCAAGGACTACTAGCGCAGCGGTCCTGTTGCCCGGGGAGTCCGTTGACACTCCCCCTTCCTTCAACTATCTTTCCAAAAAAAATTTCTAGGGGACTTTTATGCAGTTAATCAGAACTTCTTTTAACCTGCGTAGTGACATGCCGTGGGACGAACTGTACCGCGAATGCATATACGCTTGGCTCGGCAGCAGCAAGGACAAACGCGGCGATCGCTATTACGAGCAACTATTCCGCAGGCTACCCAGGGATATCAACTTCGACGAGAATCCTTCCGGCAAGTTTGAGTTTGCGGGCGACAAACTGGAATACAACTCCTTCTCGTGGAAACTCTGCGACTACATCGGATTCACGTTCACCACCAAGGACGCCGTATCCGGCCGCATCTGGAAAACGCAGATTGCCATCAAGAGGACGGAGGAGCACGCGTTCTGCTTCGTCTCGCTGGACTGCGACCTCGGGCGTGACAAGCGGCCGCCGCGAATTGCACGCCCGCGCGTCATAGAACTGCTGCTCACGAACTTCCAGGATGGCGACGGCGCCATCGACGAGATAAAGCGGCAGGCGCATATCCTGGAGCCGAGCGAGATCGACCGTGCGAAAAACGCGCTGACCGGCGGGCTACGCAACGTGCTGCCCATCGTGTACCTGAGCTGTTCGGCAAAGACTCACGCGCTCATGCCGAGCAAGGTGGCCGAAAGCCTGTTCGGCGTCGCGCACGTATTCGCAGAGCAGAACCCCATGCTGAGGGACCGCCTCGCACAGGAATTTACAGACAAACGAATCCCGCAGGGTGGCGAGATCGGCATCTGCTACACGGGCCAGCCCATTACCATATTCAACCGTTTCGACGTGGTGGACTGGGCCGAGAATCCCGAGACACTGGTGCAGGACATATTCCTCAAGATTCTCAAGGCGAATCTCTCGCTCAAGTTCAACTTCACGTGGGACGACCTGCTCGCGGCACGCGAAGACTACGAGAACGAACTTGTCGAGCGCGAACGTGTCGAGAAACTGAACACCATAAACGAGATGCGCGAGGAATGGCTGCAGGCGCGGCAGGCCCGCGTGGACATGTCGTGCCTTGTCGAGAAGCTGATGAACGACCTCGAGCGCGTCACGGCGGAACGCGACCAGTACAAGGACGAGCACGCGAAATACGATTCGCTCAAGCGAAAGTACGACAACTGCCTGGACGAGCGCAACACCTGGGAAAGCCTCGCCGTGGAAGCGGACGAAAAGCGCGAGAAGGCGGAAGCGGAACTGCGCGATGCAAGGGAACAGCTGCACCAGGCGTCTACAAAATCGGATGCGCTCAGGCAGAACCTGAATTCAAAGAACGTCAAGGGAGTTCGTTACCTGCCGCTCGTACTCCCGCCCGAAAGCGAGATGTACCCGAACGAATACATGTGCCAGCTGGTGCGCATACTGACGCTCGCCCTACCGAACGTGCCCACTACGGACAAGTCGCCAAGGGTACGAACAAAGTCATTTATCGAGGATATCCTCGCGGCCAACGCGGATGCGGTCCGTACCTTCAACGAGTACGACGCGAAAAAACGCGAGCTCGAAATGGCGGCGCGGCAGGAAGGCGTCCAGAGCAAGGACGGCATGAGGGTGGCGAAGTTCTTCAATATGGAAATCATCAAGAAGGGTAACAACCACGGGAAAATCCGGTTCATCAACGATGCACAGGAAAGGTTCCTCGGGACGGAGGCGTCTTCGGGCAGCGACAGCGCCCACGGCGGCAAGAACGAGGCGAGCGACGTGACGAAAGCGATGCTGTGGTAGCGAATCTTGCCGCAGACGAACCGCGCGCAGTTTACTGTGTGCGGTTTGTCGTTTATAGTTTATCGTTTATCGCCCGCCGGCCACAAAGTGCAAAACCCACATGTCGGCGTCGGTGCCTACGCGCACGGGCGGCCCCCAGCAATCCACGCCGGCGCTCACGAGCCAGCGCACGCCATCGAGCACGCCCTCGCCGAATGCGAGCCTCCACACGAAATTGATGACGATGTTCCCGGGGAAGAACTGCCCGTTGTGCGTGTGTCCCGAGAGCGCGTAGTCGGGCAGGCGTCCAGAATATTCCGGCTCGATTCCCTTCGGCTGGTGATCCAGCAGGATCCACGGGCGCGTGGTATCGCGCGGGGCGATAGTCGCAAGCGGCAGGCGGTCGATGTCGCGGTGGCGCGCCACCTGGAAATCGGTACGGCCCGTAAAGCACGCAGGCCCGATGCAGGCGCTAGAATCATCGAGCATCACGAACCCGACCTTGCGCATCCACGAATCGGGATCGGAACCGGGCCGTTCCTGCATTCCCTCGTGATTCCCGTTGATGGCGACGGCGGCGATTTTCGCCTTCGAGGTCAGCATTTTAAACAAACTATCATAGCCCCACTCGTCCAGCTTCGGTGTCGGCACGTCGGCAAGATCGCCGCCGAAAAGCAGGTAGTCGGGCGCGAGGGAATCCACGTGGGCTATCATGCGCTCGAGTTTCGCGCGGTCAAACAGCGGGTCCACGTGGATGTCGCTGAAAAATACGGCAGAGAAGGCGGCGGCCCGATTTTCCACAACCGCGACAGCTTCTTGTTTCGCGAGGGTGTTAGGCGCATCAAATGCATCGCCGGCCCGATTTTCCGCAAAGTAGCGTGCGGGCAGCTCCACGCGGGTTTCTATTAGTTTGTATTCACTGTTATGCGGAACGCCGTAAAGGAACAGGCCCGCGGTAAGCGCGACGGTAAATGCGAGCAGCCCGCGGCTCACGCGCATAAGCATGCCCGCCTCCATCGGGGTTCGCCTCACGATTCTCCGCACCAGCCTGAAAATGCCCCACGGGATATAAACGAGCAACGCCTGGCACAGCCATACCGAAGTAAACGCCACCACGGCACTACCCGCGAGCGTATCGCGGAACGACATGCCTGCAAAAATCGCGACAAGCACCCCGAGCGCAACCAGCTTGCCCTTCTTGCCCGGGGCGACAGCACTCACGTTTATGTATATAAGGGCAAGGCCCGCGAGAAGGATAAACAGGAATATGAACATGGCTAAAATATAAAAAACAAGTCAAACGTAGACTTTTTATTACACAAACAATGTTGACATATTGTTTAATAATATATTTCTGCACAATTATGTAGACTTTTAAAGCAAAAATATGTTGACTACGGTTCTCAATTAATATATATTACTGCGTGTAAACCTCGGAAAGGGAGCCGTTTATGTTTGGTATGGGATCACGCTTCGGCGTGCGTGCTATGTTCGGGCGTGTTGGCCTTGGGCTTGCGTTTGGAGTGTCGGTTTCCTCCGCTGCCGACTGGTATGC
>JAEEGJ010009397.1_pt1 | contig 26199 bp, 21 predicted proteins | sample 8958761 | NCBI WGS metagenome assembly JAEEGJ01 (sample SAMN16246546, study PRJNA631951) | gut metagenome | biome: gut microbiome; feature: rumen; material: RS-attached | host: Bos | place: Iran: Karaj | collected 2018-10 | reverse complement strand
AGAAAAAACAGGCCGGGCTTTATGTTCATCTTTGGGATGGAGATGGCTATAATCCTAAATAAGCTTAAAAAGCTAAGACTGGTAGATACAAAGCTTGTTGTAAGGATACTCAACAATGTAAATATATCTCTGGCCAAGGAAGATAATGTCTCTCCCGTAGTTGAAAACTATCTAAAGAGATCACAGATTCAGATGCAGAACATGGATGTGGTGGTTGCTCAGTGCAAGGCTATGGGAAAGATGCTCGTTGATTCAAAGGTTGTTTCTGATGACAAGCTAAAGGTAATATATAATCCTGTGAGTAGTGATCTTATTTCAAAGGTTGAGGTATTAAGAAAAGAAAACAAAGCGCAAGGCAACAGGATAACCTTCATAGGAAGGATAGATCCGCAAAAACAGCCTGATCATCTGATAAGAGCCTTTGAAAAGATAAAAAAAGAACTGCCTGAAGCAAGGCTGAGACTCGTTGGTGACGGGAATCTCATTGAACAGACAAAAAAACTTGTTTCAGATCTTAATTTGGATGGTAGTGTTATATTTGACGGTATCAGAAAAGATATGGAAAATGTGTATGCGGATTGTGATGTCGTAGTTTTAACATCACAGTATGAAGGTATGCCCAATGCGCTCATAGAGGCTATCGGCTGTGGTATACCTGTGGTAAGCTACGACTGCCCGATAGGTCCGTCTGAGATTATTGAAGACGGAGTGAACGGATTTATCGTAGATCAGGACAATATAGAAGAATTTGCAAAAAAGACTGTAATAGCGCTGAAACAGAGCTGGGATGAAGATATAATAAAGGCTACCTGCAAAAGATTTGATGCTCAAGTTGTAGCGAAGCAGTATGAAGAGATATTTGCATCACTTTAAGGAATAATACATGTGCGGAATATGCGGATTTATCTCCAGGGATAATGTGACAATTGAACAGCTCAGAGTTATGAACGATACGATGATACATCGTGGCCCCGATGACAGCGGTGTTGAGATCTATGAAGCAAAGAACGGATACTATGTCGGATTTGCTCAAAGAAGATTATCCATAATGGATCTGTCTGAACTAGGTCATCAGCCGATGCACTCACCCATAACAGACGGCTCTATTCCAAGAGTAAGTGTTGTATTTAATGGAGAGATCTATAACTTTCTTGAATTAAAGGATCAGATACCTGAATATGAGTTTAAGACCGGATGCGATACCGAATTAATTATTGCGGCATATCTTAAATGGGGGAAAAAGTGCTTTGACAGATTTAACGGTATGTTTGCGATAGCCATATTTGACAGAGAAAGTGGCGAAGTCATCTTTGCAAGAGACCGCATAGGCAAGAAACCGCTATATTATTACTATGACAAGGAAAAACTGATATTTGCATCAGAGTTAAAGCCCATAATGAACTATCCGGGTTTTGTAAAGCATATCAATGAAAGAGTGCTTGCAAGATACATATCCCAGCAGTACATAGTACATCCAGATACCGTATTCGAAGATGTTTACAAGCTTGAACCTGGAATGATCATGACATTTAAAGACGGGCATTTAACAAAGGAAAAATACTGGGATATAGCTGATATATATGAATCATTTAGTAAAAACATAATCACTGATTATCATTATGCAAAGCAGGAATTGAAAAAACAGCTGACAGAATCCGTTAGAAGAAGGATGATAGCTGACGTTCCTCTTGGTACCTTCTTAAGCGGAGGATATGATTCGACATTGATAACTGCTCTGGCTGCAAGTATAAGTGACAAACCTGTAAAGACTTTTACGATAGGATTTGGTGACAGGGATTACAATGAAGCTGAGTATGCTAAAGAGGTAGCAAAGTGTCTTGGGACAGATCATACCGAAAGGTATATTACTGAAGAAGAGATGTATGATCTGGTTGAAAGCATACCGAAATATTTTGATGAACCTATGGCTGACTCATCTCAGATACCGACCATGCTCGTATCAAAGCTTGCAAAGGAAAGGGTTACTGTAGCACTATCAGGTGACGGAGGGGATGAGTTTTTCTGCGGTTATAACATATATAAAAATGTTGCACAGGCTCAGAAACTGGATAAGCTTGGTGCTGCTGTCAATGGGGTGGCTGGTATTACTCATCTTAGAAAGACTGAAGTATACAAAAGACTTCCCTTTAAGGTAAGAGTCATAGCAGAAAACAGAAACAGACTCACAAAAACGCAGCTAAGTTCTATGAATTATATAGAAGCGGCTAACAGAATGATTCTTTGTGATGACAGTCTGTCATGCAAGTATGAGATAGAGGATAGATATAATGCAAAAGACTGGCAGATAATCAGAATGCTTGTTGACATGGAAACATATCTGCCCGGAGATATACTGTGCAAGGTAGACAGGGCCTCAATGAAATACTCCCTTGAGAGCAGATGCCCAATACTTGATAAGGAAGTCATGGAGACATCTTTTAGGATACCGCATGAATTCAAGTATTCTAACGGCGACAAGAAGCATATCTTAAAGGATATAACACACGATCTGGTACCAAAGGAACTCTTAGACAGACCCAAGCGAGGGTTCAGAGTACCACTTGATAAATGGATGAGAGGTCCTCTTAAAGAGCAGTTACTTGAGTATTCACAGGAAAGTTTTATTAGGGAACAGGGACTGTTTGATGAAAATGAAGTAAAAAAGATAGTAAACCGCTATCTTTCAACAGGTGATGCAGGACCTTTAAGCGGAAACAATTATTCCAAGATCTGTTGGGCTTATCTTGTTTTTCAGCAGTGGTACTGCGCATATATGAGATAGATTATAAATGATAAAAGAAACTAACCAAAAGACAATTGCATTTTATATCGGCAGTCTCGCAAGAGGGGGCGCAGAACATGTCATGGTCAACCTTGCGGCGTACTTTAAGTCGCAGGGTTATAAGGTTTATCTCGTTACAAAGCTAATAGATGAGCCAGAATACGAGGTTCCCGAAGATGTTGTCAGGATAGTTGCGGATATCACAAAAGAGGAAGAATGTGATTCCCGTATATCTAACCTCAGAAACAGGATAAAGAAGCTAAAGAATATCTGGAAAGAGATAAAGCCTGATATAATTGTATCATTTATCAGAAAGAACAATCTGATGGCGATCGCTTCTTCCAGAGGATTAAATATTCCGGTAGTTGTAAGCATCAGAAGTAACCCGGCTAGAGAACTTGAAGGAAGATTCTTTAAGCCACTGTCTTTTTTTATGTTTAGATTTGCATCGGGTATCATCATGCAGACTACAGCAGGTGTTGAATTTTTGCCTGGATATCTTAAAAAGAAAGCTGTTGTCATGCCTAATTCCATTGATGGATCATTTATAGGCGAGGGTTTTGAAAAAGGAAGAAAAAACGAGATAATTCTGGTTGGAAGGATAGATAAAAACAAGAACCAGAAGATGGTACTCAAAGTATTTGATAAGATAAAGGATGGGTATCCTGACTGGAGCCTTCATCTTTACGGGGACGGAGAATCAAAAGAAGAACTTCAAAACGAGTATAGGGATGAAAGGATAGTCTTCCACGGACAGGTGTCAGGAGTAAAGGAATACATAAAGGATTCATCAATATTTGTGCTGCCTTCGAAACAGGAGGGCATGCCAAATGCGCTTATAGAAGCCATGGCACTTGGACTAGCATGTATATCTACAGATTGTCCGTGTGGTGGACCTGCAGATCTTATAAAGCATGATGAGAATGGCATACTCATTCCTGTAGATGATGAAAAAGAACTTGAAAAGCAGCTCGTGAGATTGATGAATGATGCGAATCTGAGAGAACTGCTTGGAAAAGAAGCGACTAAGATATCTAAAATGCTTTCTCCCGATATAGTCAATGCCAAATGGAAAGAATATATAGAAAGTAAGATCGCAGGTCTGTAAGAGGGACATAATGATAAAGAACAAAACAATATCGAGAGCAGTAACAGCTGTGATCGCTACACTGATAATAACATATATACTGGATGGAGCAGTATTTGCATTCGATGAAGAAAAGGCAGCAAGCATAAAGGTTATAGCTGTTATCGGATTCATATCATTTGTGATCGCAATCTTAACAATGTTTATCATTAGCAGAAATGATAAACTAAAAACAAGATTTGCTATTAAGCCTGTAAATATATTTGACAGAAATCACAGAAAAGAATTTTGCGAATTTTACAATATAAACAGACCGGACTGCATCATACTTATATCAGCGCTTATCGTTGGGTTTGTTTTAAGGATAATAGGATATAACTGGGGACTGGTAGGAAGCTGGCAGCCGGATGAATGCAAGCTTGTAAATCCTGCAATCCTTATGGCTGATACAAAACTGCTGTATTCCGATTATGTATATTATCCGGCACAGTTTGTGACAAAATTTGCGGCTATTCCTGTATATATCTGTGCGAGACTTAAGCATCTGGAGCTGAGTACGGCTACTATGATCGAAGCATATTTTGTTGTGCGTGTTTTCAGCATCCTGTTAAGTACTGCCACAATATATACTTCATTTCTTATAGGTAACAATATAAAAAAACATCTGGGCAGCATAATGGCTGTCTTTATGGCGCTGTTTCCCTATTATGTGAGTCTGTCAAAACAGGTAACCGGTGACGTTCCTGTTTTATTCTTCCTTACTCTTACAATGCTGTTCTCCTTAAGATATATGGATAATAAAAAGAATATATATATTATCCTTATGAGTATGGGCGCAGCCATGGCTACACTCGAAAAATGGCATGGTGCGGTAGGAATAGGCTATGTAGGAGTAGTCCTTTTAGTTTCAAATGATGGTGTAAAGGATTTTATCAAGAAAGGTTTTAACGCTATCATATCTTATTATCTTTGGATGCTTTTATTTGCACCAAATATAATGATAAATCTTAAAAAGACCATTATAGACGGGTTTATCAATATCGCTGTTTATGACGGATCAGAAGGTTATCCGTACGCTGTTTTGCTTCTCAATTACATTAAATACGGATTCTGTCATATAGGTGGCATTATTTATATCCTGCTTTTTGCTCTTGGTATGGCATATCTTATTAAGAACAGATCTAAGAAATATCTGATACTCCTTGTTGGGATACTAAAGATACTGATCCTCTGCTTCCTTAACAGGCAGTATTCAAGATGGGGGATGGAACTATACTTTATAGAGATCATGATGATATCATGTGGATGTATGATGCTAATGGATTCTTCAAAGAAGTATCTTAAAGCCATAGGTGCTGCAGCGATGACTGTAGCAGTTATTGATATCCTTTCTGCATCTGTTCTTGTAAGCGTTGTTGCATCTGCCAATGATAGGGACAGCAGGCTTGTTCAGAGAAAAGATTGCAAAGAGGCATCTATTACACCTGAAAATATGATCTCACAGTATTATACGGGATTTGGACCGTCTTCATGGTGCGATAAAGAATATCCCGGAACTGTGATAAAGGTAACTGACTGGAGTAAATATATAATAGAAGATGGCGACCTTTACAGGACAGGCGATGATTTTGATTATATAAGCCTTAATCTTTCACAGTATGAAAATGATCAAAAATTGGCTGATGTACTTGACACAAAATGTGAGAAGAAATTCGAGTACCATACGGTATGCGAGGATACATTCAGGATACCGTTTGAGTATACGGACGTGAGCATGAATGATGTAAAGGTGATAGCACAGAATATCAGATGGATCAACGCAGTCTATAAAGGCGGACTAATCGGGGACAATATAGTTGTTTACGATGTAAGTAATCTTCCGGTATACGAATAGACATCAAAAAAGCCTCAGCTGAGGCTTTTTTGCTTACCATACCTTCCAGGGGGCATCTCCGTTATTCCACATGGCATCGAGCATATCTTTCTCGCGCTTGGTGTCCATGCACTGCCAGAAGCCTTTGTATTTGTATGCTTTGAGTTCGTTTTCACTTGACAGTCTGCTTAACGGCTCTTTTTCAAAGACCGTGGTATCATCCTTAAGGTATTCAAAGACCTTTGGCTCCATTATCATATATCCGCCGTTTATATAGCTGCTGTCAATCTCGCTCTTTTCACGAAATGCCGTAATGGAGTCAGTTTCATCAAGTGTAAGGACTCCAAATCTCTGACCGACGGGGACGGCGGTTATTGTAGCTGCCTTGCCGTGAGACTTGTGGAAATCAAGAACTTTAGTTATATCTATGTCACAGACTGCATCGCCATAAGTTAGCATGAAGGTCTCATCTCCGACGTACTTCTGTATTCGCTTTATTCTTCCGCCTGTCATAGTATCAAGACCTGTATCAACGAGTGTTACCTTCCATGGCTCAGATACATTCTGATGTACAGTCATTTCATTATGATTTGCAAAATCAAAAGTAACATCACTATTATATAGATAATAGTCTGCGAACCATTCCTTTATGACATGCTGTTTGTATCCGCAGCATATGATGAACTCATTGAAGCCGTAGTGCGAGTACTCTTTCATGATATGCCAAAGGATTGGCTTGTCACCGATCTCGATCATCGGCTTTGGCTTTAAATGACTCTCTTCGCTTATTCTCGTACCATAACCGCCTGCAAGTATAACAACCTTCATGGGATTCCTCCGGATCATATTTATTCAACAACGATATTTTACCATGTTTAGACAATTTAATAAAGGTGGGCAAACGCTTTAAAATGATATATATTAGTATGTGGAGTATATGTCATGAGTGATAATACAAAAAAGAGATTATTTGATCACAAATTTGATATAGTAGCATTTATTCTGATTGCGGGTATATTTACATACTTTATGATATTTAATGAGGTTGTGGACTGCGGTGACAGTTTTCAGTATGCAAACCAGCTTCCAATGAGAGAACCGGTATATTCTCTCTTGATCCAGCTGTTTCAGACCATTTCAGGGGAATCATATCGTATTCCACTGGGTATATTTCAGAATATCCTTGCAATCATATGTATTTACTGGACATACAGACGCATATCAAGGATATATGATTTCAGAAGTCTATTCAGGATGGGGGTGTTGGTGCTTTTACTTGCGCCGCACATAATCACACCGCTTGCTTCCAAAACTAATCTTGTACTGACAAGTACTGTCATGACCGAGGGAATAACCATATCTCTTTATTATGTTTGGTTTACTGTTCTGATTGGAATTCTCTGGGAACATTATTCAAATAAAAAGGATATGGTCTTAGCAGTAACGTTAGATACTTCGCTTGGACTTATACTTGCTATGACAAGGGGACAGATGGTGATATGCCTTGTTGTTGAAACGCTTGTTATATGTTTTAAACTTATAGAGAAAAAAAATATTGCAATCAAGAAAAGACTGATAAGTATACTGATATGTCTTCTGGCTTTTTTGGCAATCACTGGAGTTAAAGGTATTCTGACAAAAGCGTATAATTATGCTGAAACTGGGTATTTTGTTAAAACAGTGTCTTCGGGACCGATGCTTTTGGCAAATATCGTATATGTCAGTGATGAGAATGATGCAGAGTATTTAGTAGACGAGGATTTGAGACAGGCATATATCAGGATAGTCAGGGAAATCGATGAAGAAGGCATTTCTTTTTCTGATGCGACCGGAAGCATAATACAAAAGGCAAGATTTCACGAATCTGGTCATGAGACTATAAATTTTGATCACATAGATCCAAACATAAGAGAGGTCATTGAGACTCGCTACGGGATAGATTCAAGTGAGTTTGTCAATCTTATGATCATTGAAGACAGAGTATGCAAGGAAGCGTCCATGCAGTTGCTCAAGCATGTATTTCCTAGATATATTAAAAACTATATGATCATTGCATGCCTTGGATTTGTCAGGAGCGTTGCTACTGACAGATCGTTTCTTTCGATCTATGCAGTACTGATATATATAACAGCGATAGTATTGACTATCATACTGTTAAAGAAAGATTTAAGGAACAGACAGACGCAGACAATGTTGCTGACGCTTATACTCATATGTGGTACTGTTCTTGGGACATCGCTTGTTATAGAATGCATTACAAGATATATGATATATAATTTGCCAATCTTTTATATTTCTGGGATGGGAATGATCAAAGTTCTGAAAGAAAGTTAATAAAATCTTAAACATTCCTTTGTTTCTTCATCATAAAAGGAAATTATCATATTAACCATAGGACTAGGATTATTAACAGACAGGAGATGATATTATGAAAGAATGGTTAATAAGAATAGGATGTGTGTGTTTGGGTGTCATTCTCACATTAGGTACTATACATCTTAAAGCGCTGATCACAGAGCCTGACGTTATAGACGAAAAGGAAGTCAGAGTTGAAGAAGAGCCTGATAAAGATGGGAATGATGAAACTGAAGCAGATAAGGCTATTGCTGATTATGCTCTTGAAGCAGAATTGAAATTTCAGGAACTGCTCGATAAAAAAGCTACACCTGAGGTTACTCCTGAAGAAAGTGAAGAATCTTCAGAGGATGAAGAACAAGAAAGTGAAATAGATCCCTCAAGCATAGAATCGGCTCCGGTAAAATGGATAAAGGATTATCCGACCATTGATTCCGATTGTACATTGGAAGAAAAAGAAGCACAGAGATCTTCTTATGATGAGACTATGGCTGTAAACGCATTTGACAAGATGGTCATAGAAAACAGTACGATAGATTTTTCAGACGTCAAGATCACGGTTTTGGGAGATTCTATTACAGCTGGTAACAATCTCGAAGAAGGAGAAGTGGATCAATACAACTGGCCTGCACAGTTGAAGGAGATATTGGGGTGCAAAGAAGTTGTCAATCTCGGAATCGGAGGTTCAACAGTAAGCTGTTGTGTAGACCACTATCCCATGTGTCAAAGATGGAAAGAAATAGACAAAGACAGCGATATCATTATATTTATGGGTGGAAGCAATGATATACTGTTTGAAAACAAATGGCAGTTTGGCGAACTTGAATATGAACACAGAATGACTGAAGGTACATTCTGTGGAGATCTGGATGCTTTGCTAGGTGGCATAAAATATGAATACAGACAGCATAATGATGAACATTACAGTAAGCTGTTATGTATAACTCCGCCGTCTACTATATTAGCAGATGCAGTCTTTGCACTTGATGCCAACAACATGGTACATCAGTCAAGGTTTTCCGAGGCAATTAATCAGATCGCGCAGGAGTATGAGTTTGAGGTTATAGATCTTTATAACACTAATTTCTTAAACTCTCACGATCCCGACATCAATGCACAGTATGTATACGATGGTATACACTGTAACAAAGAAGGATACAGGATTCTGGCAGAGCACATTGCCAGCCAGATCATACAGCGTATAGAACAATAAAAGAAATCTTAATGAGGATAAGGCAATGAAAAAAACTAGGGTTGAACAGGTTCAATGGATACTACTGATCCTTTTTACTGCAGTATTTGCTCTGGTCAACCTTGCAAGGACAGGACTTGATGATCTGTGGCTTGACGAAGTATTTACTGTAAGGATAATAGATCAGAGCATAAAGGATATGCTTATAATGACCGCAAAAGATGTTCATCCGCCCCTTTATTATTTCATTGTAAGGATCATAACTGATATATTTGGAAAGAATTATATGGTATTCCGTGTAGTTTCCTTCATTCCATTTATGATCACATGTATATATCTTTTATTGTATGTAAAGAAAAATAAGGAATACATAACCGGATTTTTGTTTTTATTCTTTATCTCATTTACACCAAATGCGGTGTTGTATAACAACCAGATCAGAATGTACGGGTTTGCGGCCCTGTTCTGTTTGTTGGCATATATAGAACTTGATCATATCATTAAATCAAACGATGTAAAAAGCAGGCGTAACTACCTGCTTTTTACGCTGTTTTCCATTGCGGCTGCGTATACGCATTATTATGCTCTGATCACAGTCGGTTTCTTTTTTCTAGGCTTACTCATATTTTCAATATGCAAAAAGAATAATATCAAACTTGTCATAATATGTTCGTGTACTGCAGCCCTTGCCTATACTCCGTGGCTCATAGTTCTGCTTCAGACCATGTTGAGACTCACGAGCAAAGGGTTTTGGATCCCGTATATCCCATCTGTTTCCACATGCATAAAATTCCTTTTGCCGTTTAGCAGTAAGTATTATAAGCTGATATTTGTTTTGGTATTTGCTTATTCATTATTTTATTCTGCAAGTAAAAGGAAAAAAGAAGATGGCGAGAAATTCTCGCTAGATTATTCTGCTTTAATCGGGATAATGAGCGTAGTTATGACTGTCGTGGTCGGAGAAGTCGCTTCTTACATACTGTTTCCGTGCTTTTTGGACAGATATATATACCCTGCGGCTGTAGTTCTGTGGTGGATAATGTCTAAAAAGATCGGTGAGCTCAAATTGAAGTACATTCCGAACTGGCTTTTTTGTCTGTTTTGTGTCATATTTATGATCATATCAAATATCAAACCATTCTTATATGTGATAAAGGAAGATTACAGATTAAATCAGGAGTTCTGGAAGGCTAAGGCTTATATAGAAGGATACGATCCTGAGACTACATTCATATATACCGATCAGCATATTTTAGCTACAGAGTACTATTTCCCTAAGTATCAGAGTTCAAACATAGGGGATGATTGTCTGATGGAGGATAAGACTCAGGGAAGAGCTATCTTTATTCTGGCAAATCAGACGATAGATAAGATTATTGAGAATAATGATCAGATCATAGATATACTTAAGGCAGAGGATGGTGTTTATCAGACCAAACCGGTGAAAATATATGTTACAGAGATCGAGTAGCAAAACTGGAGAAGAAATGTCAAAGATTAAAGAGTTTATAAACAATCCTGAATACTTCATAACTTCACCTGCAGCAAAAGGCTATCTTGACTGGATACCTGATAAAGCATATCTTAAGCTTTTATACCATGCCAAGATGAAGGCAAGGTGCAATATAGATCATCCCGTTACATACAATGAGAAAATGCAGTGGCTAAAACTGTATGACAGAAATCCAGAGTATGGCCGTATGGTCGACAAGTATGAAGTAAGAGGTTTTATAACTGAAAAACTCGGAGAAGAATATCTTATCCCGTGTTTTGGAGTATTCAATAAATGGGAGGATATAGATTTTGATTCCCTACCCGATGAGTTTGTTATCAAATGTACTCATGATTCTGGAAGCGTTGAGATATGTCTTGACAAAAATACGTGGGATAAAGAAAGTGCTCGTAAAAGGATAGAGATCGCCATGAAGCGAAATTATTACAAGGCATATCGCGAGTGGCCGTATAAGGATGTAAAACCAAGGATCATCATAGAAAAATACATGGTTGATGAGAGCGGGGATGATCTTAAGGATTATAAGATCATGTGTTTTAACGGCGTGGCTAAACTAATTGAAGTCCATGAGAACAGATTTACCAAAGACAAAGAGCATACTCAGACATTTTATACCAGAGAATGGGAGAAGCTTGATATTACACAGGAAGGATGTGAGCCTGTAAGCGTAGCTTCAAAAAGACCGGACAAGCTTGATAAGATGCTGGAGCTTTCTGAGATGATATCCAAAGATATGATCCATGCAAGGATTGATTGGTATCTTATAAAAGACAGGATATATTTTGGAGAGATAACTTTTTATGACGGGTCCGGATTTGAAAGATTTACCAAAAAAGAGTATGATAAGATGCTGGGTGATCTGATAGATCTTGGGTAATTACTTGATGAGTAAAAAGATTCTGTTTTATATACATTCCTTGAATAAAGGCGGTGCTGAAAAGGTCCTGATAACCATAGCTGATCAGCTAAACAAAGATCCTTCGTATGATGTCGTGATACTTACGGATACAAAGGACGAACTGGAGTATGCATTGCCTGAAGGGCTTAAACGCATCGTAATCGATGAAGATAAAAGCATTTCTTCACCGATTGACAGATTAAAGGCGATTAGAAAACATGTAAAGAAAGAAGATCCTGACAATGTGATAGTATTCATGCTGTCTAGTGTCATAAGAGCAGTTATCTCACTTAAGTTTACGCGGTATAAGATAATTGCCGCAGTCAGATCAAATCCTTATGACGATTACAGCCGTGGAAGAAATCGATTACTGTTGATGTATTGCTTGAGAGACTGCTGCAAGATCGTTTGCCAGACAAAGTATCAGGCAGATTTTTTTAGTGGCAGACTCAGAGAAAAATGCACTGTCATATCAAACCCGATATTTAAGGAATTTGAAAAGAAAGCAAATGAATTAGTCGATATACGAGAAGCCGGAAGCGATAGAAAGACAGGCGGAAACATAGTCGCAACAGGAAGGCTGTTTGATTATAAGAACCACAGACTGCTTATAGATGCATTTTCTGATATAGCTGATAACTATAAAGATGTAAATGTAGTAATATACGGAGAAGGACCCTACAGAGCTGAACTTGAAAAACTGATAGATAGCAAAAATCTTAAAGATCGGATATTCCTTCCGGGTGACAGCAAGCATGTAGAACAGGACATTGCGGATGCGCTCATATATGTTCTGCCCTCTGATACAGAGGGGTTGCCAAATGCGTTAATGGAAGCTATGGCGCTTGGACTGCCTGTCATTTCTACTGATTGTCCCTGCGGAGGACCAAAGAGCATAATAGATAACGATGTCAATGGTATACTGATACCTGTTAATGATAAAGACAAGTTAAAAGAGAGCATAAAAAGACTTTTGGATGACAGCACTGTCCGGTTAAGGCTTGGAAAAGAAGCAAGAAATATTCTTAAGACCAATGAACTTGGCAGGATTGTAGAAAACTGGAAAGAATTGATAAATGAAGTTTGATGTTTTTGAGACAAATGAATCTGAGGTACGTTCTTACTGTCGCAAGTTTCCGACAGTGTTTTGCAAAGCGAAGAATGCTATTCTTACTGATACAGAGGGCAGGAAATATATAGATTTCTTTGCAGGTGCAGGAGCGATAAATTTCGGGCATAACAATAAATATATCAAGGATGCCATACTTGATTATCTGTCTGAAGACAGGATAATTCATGCACTTGATATGTATACAGAGGCTAAGGAAGCATTTATAGAAACGCTTGAAAAAGATATATTAAGACCAAGAGGGCTTGAATATAAAGTCATGTGCTGTGGCTCGACTGGGACGAATGCTGTGGAAGCAGCATTGAAGCTTTGCAGGAAGGTTAAGAAAAGAGATAACGTATTCGCTTTTTCGGGAGCTTTTCATGGCATGTCTCTGGGTGCACTTTCCATGACGGGTGACAGATTTTCTAGAATCGGAGCTGGGGTGTCTCTTGGAAATGTATCATTTATGCCATATTTTAATTCGTTTAAGGATACGGATACATCTCTAGATTACCTTGAGAATGTATTAAAGGATGATCATTCCGGAATAGATAAGCCTGCAGCCATATTTTTAGAGACCGTTCAGGCAGAGGGCGGAATAAATGTTGCGCCGATAGACTGGCTTAAGAGGCTAAGACAGATATGCGATGATAATGATATCCTGATGGTCGTTGATGATATACAGGTTGGCGTAGGACGAACAGGCTCATTTTTCTCATTTGAAAGAGCGGATATAAAACCGGATATGGTAATTCTAAGCAAATCAATTTCGGGATTCGGCCTTCCAATGTCGATCCTTTTGATGAAGCCTGAATATGATATATTCAAACCTGCTGAGCATAATGGAACATTTAGGGGCAATCAGCTGGCGTTTGTCGGTTCAAAAGCCGGGATGGAATACTTTAATAAAAGTAATCTGGAAGATACAGTAAGAGAAAATGAGAAGTATATATCAGAGTATCTTTCGGAAAACATCGCAGTTATCGATGACAGGCTAAAGATACGCGGAATAGGCATGATATGGGGAATTGATTTTGCAGATATAGATCCTAAACTCGCTCTTGAAGCAAGCCACAGATGCTTTGATAAAGGGCTTGTTATAGAACTGGCGGGAAGAAATGATTCGGTATTGAAAATCCTGCCGCCGCTTACGATAGAAAAGGAATATTTAAACAAAGGATTGGAAATAATAACTCGCGAAGTAAAGCAGCTGCTCAGGTAGCTGCTTTTCTTGTGAAAAAATGGCATTTGTGGTAAAATCATAATTTGAGTAAGTATGCAATTATCGGAAGAATTTGATCATGATAAAGATAAAAAAACAGGTTCATTCAACAGACATTGTTACTGTCTGGTATGCAGAAAAAGCAATAGATGACGAAGGCATAATCCAATACAGAGAAGCAAAGTTTAAATCTGATGATTCAGAAGATTTCTATACGCTTATTACAGACTTAACTGAATCTGAAGATCAGATAAAGGCGCATTTTTCAAAAGGCTGCAGATATGAGGTCAACAGAGCCTACAGAGAAAGTATTGATTTTTGTATAGATTCAGGCGCTGATATATCAGATAAAGAACTTGATGAATTTCTTTCTTTCTTTAGGGAATTCTGGCTTAGCAAGGACATGACGCCTCCAGATATCGATTCTTTGCGCGAGGAGATGAAAGCATACAGAGATAACGGATACCTTGTCATCTCACACGCAGACATAGACGGGGAAAGATCTGTTTATCACACACTGCTCATGGATGAGAACAATGCAAGGCTTCTTCATTCATCATCTCTTTTTAGATTAAAGACTGACTGTGAAGGCGGAACAAGAAAGATCATCGGTATGGCCAACAGAGCACTTCACTTTGAAGAGATGAAGTACTTTAAGGATAAAAACCTAAAGTGCTATGACTGGGGCGGAGCAGGAAAAGGAGAGGATGTCAAATCCATAACCGATTTCAAGGAATCATTTGGCGGGGCCCCTGCTACATACTATGACTTTGATAAGACTAACGGCATAAAAGCTAAGATGATCAATTCTCTTTCAGAGATCAAGCACAAGATAAAAGGATAATACTGATGTGCGGTATAAACGGAATACTGGGCTTTAATGGTGATCCGGTAAGGCAGATAAAAAGAATGAATGATGCGATAGTCCACAGGGGACCGGATGCCGAGGGTATCTGGACAAGCGATGACAAAAGTGTGGCTTTCGGGCATAGAAGACTTTCGATAATCGATCTATCAGAAAACGGCGCACAGCCAATGATCAGCGCTTCGGGCAATCTGATAATCGTATTTAACGGAGAGATATACAATTATCTGGATATAAAAAAGCAGCTGTCTGATGAGTATAAGAGCGTTGTATTTAAAGGACATTCTGACACTGAGCTCTTGCTTAATGCGATAGAGTATTACGGTATTGAAAAGACTTTGACCCTTATAAAGGGTATGTTTGCTTTTGCGGTATATAACAAAACAAACGGTGAGGTGATAATTGCAAGGGATCGAGCCGGTGAGAAACCGCTGTACTATGGCAAAACTGCTGGATGTGTCGTATTTGCGTCAGATCTTGGATCAATAGAAAAGATAGAGGGCTTTGATAACAGGATAAACAGCCATATACTCGCATCATATTTTAAAGGCGGTTATATACCTGCTCCATATACGATATATGAAGATATATATAAACTCAAACCTGGACATTTTCTTGTACTAAAAGCCCCATACACTGATTGGAAGATCAATGTCTACTGGGATATCAGAAACGTAGCTTTAAAAGGTCAGAATGATCCTTTCAGAGGGAGTTTTGAGGAAGCATCGGATAAACTTGAAGATCTTATCAAAAGCTCTATCAGAGGACAGATGATATCCGATGTACCTCTCGGTGCATTTCTTTCAGGGGGGATAGATTCGACATTAACGGTAGCTCTTATGCAGAGCATAAGTGATAAGTCAGTCAAAACCTTCACTATAGGATTTGAGGATTCGAAGTATAACGAGGCTGAATATGCCAAGGAGAGCGCAAAGCATCTTGGAACGGAACATACAGAAATGTATGTAACAAAGCAGGATATCTTAAATACCATAGAAAAGATACCCAAAGCATTCAGTGAACCTTTTGCGGACAGCTCTCAGATACCGACAATGCTCGTCAGTCAGATGACAAGAAAGCATGTGACTGTATCGCTCAGCGGAGACGCAGGAGACGAGTTCTTCTGCGGATACAACAGCTACAAGGATGTAAGAAGAGGACTTGAGATACTTAAGAATAAGTTGCCGTTTATCAAAGGCAATCTGCGAAAGAGCCTAGGAAGGACAGTCTATGATCTGGGCGGCAGGAATAACGCTACAATGCATAAACTGTCAACAGCTCTTTTGGTAGATACTGCGGAAAACTGGTACAGAAATGTCAGGGAAGACGACATATTGCTGGAGCGACTTGCTGTAGTCAAAGATCAATATAAGGATGCGATAGATGAATATCCTGACGGATACCTTAGGGAAGCTGAGCATAACCTGATGTTAATGGATATGCTTCAGTATCTGCCGGATGACATACTCGTAAAGGTTGACAGATCGGGCATGTTTTATTCATTGGAGAGCAGGATACCTTTACTTGACAGAGACGTCATGGAGTTTGCATGGACACTTCCTCTTGAATATAAATATGACGGTGTGACAACAAAGAGGATATTAAAGGAGATTCTCTACAGGTATGTCCCCAGGGAAATGATGGACAGGCCCAAAAAAGGTTTTTCGGTTCCGCTTTCTGCATGGCTTAAGGGAGATGAACTCAGAACATGGGCTGAGGATATACTGACATCTGGAAAAGACAGTATAAAAGATTATGTTGATACGACAACAGTAGATAAGATGTGGAAGAGATTTCTTGAAACAGGCAACGGAGAGAGAAATATCTGGAATATTTTGATGCTTAGTCAGTGGTTTGCTGATCGAAAATGATAATTGCTAGATTATGGAAAAATTGCTCACATTCAGACTGGATGATATAACACTGGGACTGAAAAAGGACAATCTGAATAGATTTGAGGAAATCTTTGATCTTTACGGGATAAAGCCTCTTATAGGCATAGTTCCTTCAAACGAAGATCCGAATCTTGTTGTAGATGTAAAGGATAATAGTTTCTGGGATGAGATGAGGAGACTTCGAGACAAAGGCTGGAAGATAGCTCTTCACGGTTACAGACATGTTTACAGCAATGATAACAGCGGATTACTGAAGGCCAATCCGTTCTCGGAGTTTGCAGGATTGCCCTATGAAGAGCAAAAAGACATGGTCTTTAAGGGAAAGAGCATACTTGAAGAACAGGGACTTGTACCGGAATTCTTCATGGCTCCGGGCCATACTTTTGATGAGAATACATTAAAAGCATTGGTCGCAAACGGTATATTCAAGATTACTGACGGCTACAGCGACAGACCGTATATCAGAAACGGAATAGCATTCTATCCCTGCAGACTGTCAGATCCAGCAATGCCAAAGGGCATAGATACGGTATGCATCCATCTTAACAACTGGGAGGATGCAGACTTTGATTCCTTGAAAGGATTCATTGAAGCAAACAGAGCAATTTGTACAAGCTTTGATGATATTGCCAGAATAACTCCTGTATTATACGATGGATCGATAAAAAGACAGGAAGAGGCTTTCAGAAAGAATAAAGCAAGAAAGCAAAAAGCTGCAGAGAGTGAAAAGATGCAGAGATATCTTAAAAAGAGTTATTCAAAGAACAGATATGTAAAACTCATAAAAAGAGCATTGTTTCTGCCGATGCTTCTTAAGAAATAGGTGACAGATAATGCTGTTTAATTCATATATATTCATATTCTTCATGATGCCTTTAAGCATCATGGGATATTATCTGTTAGGTAAGAAAAAAGACAACTGGAGCAAGGTTTGGCTTCTGATATGCAGTTTTGTCTTTATCGCATATCTCAATCCATTGTATTTAGCTGTACTGTTACCGAGTATTGGCTTTAACTACTTTATAGCAAAGCTCATGAATACACAGGGGGGTAAAGCTAAGAGAAAATCTCTGCTCGCGACGGGAGTGGCTGTAGACGTTATCACTCTGCTGATATTTAAGTATGCCGGTTTCTTTATTGAGACGATTAATGAAATCTTAGACAGGGATTCTGTAGAGATCAAGATATTGCTACCTTTGGGGATAAGCTTTTATACTTTTCAACAGATAGCGTTTCTTGTTGATTATTACCGTGATGAAACATTAAACTGCAGTCTGCTGGAATATGCCCTATTCATAAGTTTTTATCCGCAGTTTGTTCAGGGCCCAATAGTGCTTCAGAGCGAACTCATTCCTCAGTTTAGGGATGAAAAGAGAAAAAACTGCAATTATGAATATTTGGCTAGAGGATTATATCGATTCATTCTAGGGCTGGCAAAAAAGGTTCTAATAGCTGACGGGATAGCTGTGGCGATAAATATCGGATATATATATTTATCAGAACATGGAATGCTCTCAACTATACTGCTCATTTTAGGATATAGCTTGCAGATATATTTTGATTTTTCAGGTTATACCGATATGGCAATAGGTTTAGGTTGGATGTTTCATATAAATCTGCCTGAGAATTTCGATTCGCCATATAAAGCAGGATCCATCGAGGAATTCTGGGACAGATGGCATATAACACTGACAAGGTTTTTTACGCGATATGTATACATACCTCTTGGAGGGAGCAGGAAAGGGAGAGCAAGAACATATTTTAATATAATGTTCATTTTTTTGCTCAGCGGACTTTGGCACGGCTCTGATATAAGCTTTGTAATCTGGGGACTCATGCATGGAATTGGGATGCTGTTTTGCAGGGGCATTCGTGGCATAAAGAAATCCAGATCAAAGAATGAAATATCTTCTGAAAACAGAATAATTAGAGTTGTTAAGACAGGGATAACTTTTATATATGTAAGTGCTGCATGGGTGTTTTTCAGAGCACCTGATTGCGAAAAGGCTGTAAGAGTGTTTACAAACCTTTTTGATACAAGCAATATGAATATTGCCGAGAGAATGATTGAAAAATTCGATGAGCATATCGAGATAACAATGTTACTAAGGCTTGATCCGTTAAACATAAATGACAGATTTCACGGTGTGTGGTTTATGGTAGCACTTATACTGGTTTTATGTGCATGTCTGTTTTTGCCGAACACAAAGCAGATGACAGACGGGTTTAAAGATTCGATAATCGCAGTGACCGGATATAAGAGAGTGATCACATACGGTCTTATGACGGTATTGTTCTTTTGGAGCATACTGAGCATGAGTGGTGTCTCTGAATTTGTATACTGGAGCTTCTGATAATGGATAACAGAGAATATGCAAGATTTTTTAAGAGTGTTATATATGCTGTTCTGATCCTTTGTTTAATGGTTATGGTGATAAATATCATCGCTGATCCTTTTTTTCATTATCACAAGCCAATAACAAGATACAGATTGTACAACGAAAGATATATAAATGATGGGATCGCCAGACAGTTTGAGTATGATGCGATAATTACGGGCAACTCATTATCTCAGAATTTCAAGGTTACGCAGTATGACGGATTATTCGGTATGCATGCGATCAAACTTCCCTATGCGGGTGCCAACACAGCTGAGCTTTGGTCGGCACTTGGTCGTGCTGTTGGAAAAGGTAAGCCTGGATACAACGAAGAAGTAAAAGAAATACTGGTGTGCTTTGACTGCGAGGATATCGTTAATGAGGATTACATGGAAAGATATGCTCAGGCTCCTGAATATCTTTATGATGATAATCTGTTTAATGACCTTGAATATCTTCTTAACAAGGAAACGCTGTATAAGGGAACAATCTACAATGCTTTAATGACATTAAAGGGAAGAGAGAACACTGATTTTGACGAATATTCAGCCTGGGAGAAGCCTACCGGACCCCAAATGGCCTGTGCGCCTCTTGATCTGATAGACCCTGAAAAAGTAGACACCCCCATCTTATTTGGAGATGAGGATATAAAGAACGCGAATGCTAGTCTTGAATACAATGTCTTTCCTGTGATAAGAGCTAATAAGGATATACGTTTTAAGATACTTTTGCCGCCTGCTAGTATTGCAAAATGGGCAGAATACTACGATGACGGAGAGGTTAAATACAGGATCGACAGCATGGATTATATACTGTCTGAGCTGCTCAATGAAGAAAATGTATCGATATTCGGATTTGCTGATGATGTTGAACTTATTACAGATCTTGACAGGTACTGCGATACAATTCATTACGATTCGGGTATAAGCGAGTGGATGTTAAGTGAGATAGCATCAGGAGAGCATGAGATCACTAAAAGCAATCTTAATGAATATATAAGCAGGCTGCATGAATTTTATGAAAACTATGATTACACCATGCTAAATCAGTATATTGAATGATGACAAACGATGAAAGAATAAAGGTCTCAGTCATATGTGTGACCTATAATCATGAAAAATACATACGTCAGGCACTGGATTCCATTGTGAATCAGAAGACGGATTTTAATTTCGAGATCCTTGTCGGAGAGGATTGTTCTACAGATTCAACAAGAGATATCCTTAGGGAATATGAAATAAAGTATCCTGATCTTTTTAGGATGTATTATCGCGATAAGAATCTGGGAGCTACTTTAAATGAATATGAGCTCTTTATGGATGCAAAGGGCGATTATATAGCAGCTTTAGAACTTGATGATATCTGGACTGATGATGATAAACTGCAAAAGCAGTTCGATTTTCTGGAAAATAACAGAGAATACATAGGCGTTGCTCATGATTTTGATATAATCGACAAGGACGGAAACGTCATTGATGATGATGATAACAAAGACATAAAATCTTTTTTAGGTAAAGCTTTTACTCTGCAGGATTTTTTGGACAACGGATTTGTATTTCAGACAGGCACGCACTTTTACAGGAATATATATAAAGATGGAAAGGATTACACCATAATATATACGGCTGACAGACTAATAAGGGATAAGACTGTGCTTTCTCTATTGCTAGACAGAGGAGATTTCTATATTCTTCCCGAAAAAATGAGCGCATACAGACGTTTCTTTGACAAGGATGCCGTTAACGGAAGGAATGCCACAAATGCCGATATGGAGCTCGATCTTTTTACAAAAGCTCATCATGTTGAGGCACTTAATACATATTTTAAGGGGAGGATCGACTATTCCCGCCAGTGGTCTGATATGATCTGGGATTACGGAAAGCGTGTTCTTAAAGGAACAGACGGATTCAGACTGAAAAGATTTATGCATATGTACAGGATGGCAGATAAAAAGACAAAGAGCCTTGTAAGGAAAGAGATAGGCAAAGCGATAAAACGAAAGATATGAGAGAACTTGAATATCCGTTTGATACGGAATATATACTTAAAAAATCAAAGAGCATAAAAAGAGATCTGTTATCGGATGGAACTGACAGAATCCATAAAAAGATCGCAGTCCTGGGAGGAAGCACGACACATGACATCATAAGGATGATGGAACTGTTTTTGCTAAATCAGGGAATAGAGGCAGAGTTTTATGAATCCGAGTACGCACAGTACTGGCAGGATATCATGTTTGATAATCAGGAGCTTAATAAGTTTTCTCCGGATGTGATATATATACATACTACATATCACAACATTACAAGCCTACCTCAAATAAGTGATACACCTAAGATGGTATCGGATAAGCTTAATGAACAGATAACTCACTTTAATGTGATGTGGGATAAGATAAGGGAAAAGTATAGATGTCCCATCATTCAGAATAACTTTGAACTGCCGGGATACAGACTACTTGGAAATATGGATGCTACTGATGTACATGGCAGGGTACGCATGGTAAACGAACTGAACCGTGCATTTGCTGAGTATGCATCTGATCATGAAGACTTTTATATAAATGACATCAACTACCAGTCTGCCTGCTATGGTCTAGATAAGTGGGAGGATGCAGCCTTCTGGCACATGTACAAATATGCTCTTAGCATGGAGGCTATACCGGTACTTGCTTTTAATGTGGCCAATATCATCAAATCGATATTTGGAAAGAATAAAAAAGCACTGGTGCTAGATCTAGACAATACCCTGTGGGGAGGGGTTGTAGGTGATGACGGAGTAGAGAATCTTGAACTCGGAAAAGAAACCCCGGAGGCAGAAGCATATACAGCGTTTCAGACATACCTAAAAGAACTTAAGGATACGGGTGTTTTACTGAACATAGATTCAAAAAATGATGAAGAGAATGCGCTTGCAGGACTCAACAGTCCCGACAGCGTCTTAAGGCCAGATGATTTCATATCTATAAAGGCTAACTGGGAGCCTAAAAGTACTAATCTTACTCAGATCGCAAAAGAACTGAATCTGGGTGAAGACAGCTTTGTGTTTGTAGATGACAATCCAGCAGAAAGAGAGATCATCAGACAGCAAAATCCTGCTGTCTCCATTGCAGAGATATCATCACCTGAGAAATATATAAGAGAAATAGACAGGGCTGGATATTTTGAGACAACAAAGCTCTCAGAAGATGACATGAAGCGAAATGAGATGTACAAGGCAAATGCTATGCGAGCTTCTCAGCAGGCATCATTTGCTGACTATGATGAATATCTCAGATCTCTTGAGATGAAAGCTCAGATAAAACCGTTTTGTGCGATGTATTTTGCACGCATCGCTCAGCTTACAAACAAGAGCAATCAGTTTAATCTGACGACTAAGAGATTTACTCAGAGTGATATAGAGAGATTTGCTAATGACAGTTCATATATCACTTTGTACGGACGACTTGAGGATAAGTTCGGAGATAACGGAGTAGTAAGTGTCGTTATCGCTAGGATCGATAAAGACATACTTCATATAGAACTCTGGCTCATGAGCTGTAGAGTGCTTAAGCGTGATATGGAATATGCCATGATGGATGAGCTGGTAAAAACAGCAAAAGTGCATGGTATCAAAAAGATTGCAGGATATTACTATAAGACTGCAAAGAATGGCATGGTAAAGGATTTTTACAGCCTTCACGGATTTACAAAGACACAGGATGACGGAGATGACAGCGTATGGTCTCTTGATATAGATGACTATATCATTAAGAACCCTGCGATCGCTGTTAACAGAGATTAGAATTGGAAGACGCAAAGACACATTTAAAGAGCATAATCAGAATACTTGTATCTGTTCTGATATTTCTGTTTCTTCTTCGTAGCTTATCCTACATTATGAGGACAAACGGAGATACAAAGGATAGATTTGCGGGTTTCTATGCGGAAAAAAAAGATACGATAGATGTGCTCATGATAGGATCCAGCACGGTTGGAACAAGCCTTTGTTCGCCGTATATGTGGCATAAGTACGGATTTACTTCATATCCGCTATCATCAAATTCGCAAAGGCCAAAGGCGATAAAGTATCTTATTGAGGAAGGCCTAAAATATCAGGATCCTAAGCTTGTGATAATAGAGATGAGAACTTTTATAGCTGAGGATGAGGATATGGCATCAGATGAGGGACATATCAGGGAAGTAACCGACAACATGCGCTATTCGATCCACAGGATAAAAACAATCAATGCACTTGCAGATCATTTTGATAATAAGATGCCTTTTTATATAGACATTATCAAATATCATTCAAACTGGGGAGCGCTTGTAAGGCCTTATGAATGGCTTAAATTCAATTACAGAAAGAAAAATGAAGTCAAGGGCTTTGAATTCAAGACAAGAAGAGAGCTTTTCAGGCTTGAAACTCCAAAGATGTATACTGAGGAGAGGCTTCCGATACCTGAAGATCAGGAGGATGTATTAAGAGATCTTATCACATATCTTAAGGATAAAAATCTTAAAGCGCTCTTTGTGGTAACACCCAGGGCTGGCCTTGAAGGATATGACGCACAGATGAACTACTGCAGTGACATAGTGACTGAAGCGGGATTTGATTTTATAAATCTTAACTATATGTATGATGAGATGGACTTTGATTACAGATACGATATAGATGACGGAGCCCATACAAATGTCTGGGGAGCGCTGAAGTGCTCGGATGTTGTCGGAAGGTACATAATCGATAATTATTCTTTAAATGATTCATATTCAAAAGCAACGATCAATGACTGGGATAAGTCATATGAATGTTTTGAAAAAAGGCTGCATGAGATAGAAAAAGAGGAGGAAGAAAACATTGACTAAAGAGGAAATATACGAAAAACTCAATGAGATATTCAGAGATGTATTTGATGATGAATCCATAGAGGTAAACGAGAATACAAACTCTGATGATATAGAAGATTGGGATTCGCTTGAGCATATAAATCTTGTATCAGCTGTTGAGAGAGAGTTTGATATCAAATTTACCATGGCGCAGGTCAGAGGCATGAAGAATGTCGGCGAGATGGTAGAAGTGATCATGGGAGAATAGTTACAGATGGGAATAACATCCCTAGAGTTTATATCTTTTTGTATAATATCGATATTTCTGTTTTACTGTATCCCGATAAAGATACGGTGGATATATCTGCTTTTGCTAAGCATTGCTTTTATAGTACTGTCGCAGAATCCTCTTCTTATCCTTTATCCTGTGATAACCGTATTTATCACCTGGATATGCACTAACAGCATGGAAAAAGAGGGATGTGATCCTAAGGCAAAAAAAGGTTTTTTGGCATTGGGTCTTTTGGCAAACCTGGGTGTGCTCATTGTTCTAAAATATGTGAACCTTGGTATATATACATATAATGCGTTAACAGGATTGGATACAAGCTTAGTCAGATTTTTAATACCACTCGGGATATCGTTTTATACTATGTCAATAATGGGATATCTTTTTGATGTCTATTATGAGATAGAAAAGCCTGAGAAGAATTATTTCAGACTGCTCTTGTTTGGAACATATTTTCCTCTGCTTATAAGCGGTCCAATTGTAAGATACGGCGAGACTTCCATTCAGCTAAGAGCTCAAAAACCGTTTGATGAAAACAGACTCACCAAAGGACTTCTAAGGATAATGTGGGGCTTTTTCAAGGTCCTTGTGATATCAGAAAGACTTGCAATTATATGTTCAGAGGATTACAAGGGAATTTTCGTGCTCCTATCTGCTGTATGCTTTACAATGAGACTGTACACTAATTTCTCGGGATCGATGGATATAGTCATAGGTTTATCAAGTATAATTGGAGTAGATCTGCCTGAAAACTTTGACAAGCCGTTTGCAAGTGAAACTATTCAGGAATTCTGGCAGAGATGGCATATCACCCTGGGAAGCTGGCTTAGGGATTATGTTTTATATCCTTTGCTCAGAAGCAATACATTTACAGATCTTTCAAAGTCACTTAAGGAAAGATACGGCAAGAAGAAAGCCGGTAAGATAACCACATACGTAGCAATGCTGGTGCTATGGCTGTTTGCTGGCCTGTGGCACGGAGGAGCATGGAAATACATATGGGGCGTCGGATTGCTTCAATGGATCTATATAGTTATCGGAGAGATAACAAGACCCCGTGCGGAAGCGATATACAAAAGACTAAAGATCAATACGAGATCGGTTTTTCTTGTCTTTTTTAGACGTATAAGGACGCTGCTTCTTATGAGCTTAGCGCTTGTATTTTTCAGTGGGGAGAGTTTAAGAGCTGGATTTAAGACTATAGCGGATATATTTGTTCCAAGTACAGGCCTTCCTAACACAGGTCTTGATACAAAGAATCTTGCTATACTGATAGCATCACTCATTGTCTGGATACTTGTATCAAGTCTTAAAAAACAGAAAGAGAATGAAAACATTTCTTATAAGATCATAAGATGGATTTTGCTGTATGTGCTTATCTTTACGGTAATACTGTTTGGAAGCTATGGGCCGGGATACAGTGCTGCGGAATTCATATATCAGGGATTTTAGGATGAATGACTATACGATCGATCAACTTTATGATGGAATGACAGAAAACTTTAAAGTAGTGATAACGGATAAGATGATGGATTCTTTTAGGGAGATAACGGGAGACGTCAATCCGCTTCATATGAGAGATGATTATGCTAAAGAGAAAAACTTTGATTCCAAGGTCGTCTTTGGCATGCTTTCATCATCTTTTTTGAGCACTCTTGCCGGAGTTTATCTACCAGGGAAAAGAAGCCTTATAAGAGAAGTTGATGTCAAGATGAAAAAGCCTGTTTATGTCGGAGATGAATTGACAGTATCAGGACAGGTATGCGATATAAATGCGGAACTCAATATCTTTTATATAAAAGTGACGATAATCAATCAGAACGGTGATAAGGTTCTGAGAGGAAAGATGCAGATGGGGATACTGTGATGAAGGTATATCTTATCATCGGTGCCGGTTCCGATATCGGGATCGCATATATTCAAAGACTGATAAA
>JAEEGJ010009395.1_pt1 | contig 26201 bp, 16 predicted proteins | sample 8958761 | NCBI WGS metagenome assembly JAEEGJ01 (sample SAMN16246546, study PRJNA631951) | gut metagenome | biome: gut microbiome; feature: rumen; material: RS-attached | host: Bos | place: Iran: Karaj | collected 2018-10 | reverse complement strand
TATAAAGACGAAAGATTTTCCATTTTTTTCGTTAAGATGCGGGTATACAGATGACAGTATTCTGACGATAGCTACTGCCAAATGGATATTGGAAGGAGGAAGCCAAAGTGACAGTGGCGGGTACTATTTCCGCTATGCATTTAACTATCCTCATCCTAAAGGCGGGTATGGCGGTGGCTTCGTTAAGTGGGTTCACAGGGCAGAGGATGGCGACTTCTCTCCCTATAACAGCTGTGGGAATGGCAGTGCTATGCGTATAGGCCCAGTCGGTTGGGCATATAACACCAAAGAGGATGTTCTTGCCCATGCGAAGTATTCAGCCGAGTCAACACATAACCATCCAGAAGGCATCAAAGGTGCTCAGGCTACGGCTCTCTGCATATTATTGGCTCGTCAGGGTGCATCGAAGGATGAGATACGACATGCCATCGAGCAGGAGTTTGGTTACGACCTTGCTTTTACCTGCGACGGAATCCGTGACGGCTATGAATGGGGAGGACTTTGCCAGAATACTGTTCCGCAAGCTATCGTTGCATTCCTTGATGGGAAGGATTTTGAGGATAGCATTCGCAATGCAATTAGTATCGGTGGTGACTCTGATACTCTTGGTTGTATCACCGGCTCTATTGCCGAAGCCTATTATGGCATTCCGAAAGATCTGTATGCCAAAGGACTTGAATATCTTACTCCCCATTTCAAAAATGTAGTGAAGGAGTTCGAAGAGAAATACGGTAGAAAAGTAATTTGATGCATCGGTGAATAATCCTAATAGTTAACGGTTTCAATTAAAAACTAGATATGGAAACGACGAAAGGTGTATATACCTATGAGTATCCTCGTCCGTCGGTGACTACGGATTGTGTGATATTTGGCTATGACATGAAGGAAGGCCTGTCTGTGCTTTTGATAGAAAGAGGTATTGAGCCATATAAGGGACGCTGGGCATTCCCTGGCGGATTCCTGAGAATGGATGAGACAACAGAGGCTGGTGCACTGCGTGAATTGAAGGAAGAGACAGAGTTTGATGTGGAGAAAGGCTTTTTGGAACAACTGGGTTGCTTCTCCGATGTAGACCGAGATCCTCGCGGCCGCGTTCTTACCATTGCCTACTATGCATTGGTACAGAAAGGAGCCGTAAAGGGTGGCGACGATGCAAGGAAGGCACAGTGGTATCCCATCGGTGAGATTCCCCAGTTGGCCTTTGACCATGAGAAGATTCTACGCACGGCATTGAAGCATCTGAAGGAACAAATCCACTTTCAGCCAATAGGCTTTGAGCTGTTGCCAGAGACCTTCACAATGCCACAGTTGCAGGCACTTTACGAGGCAATCCTTGAGGTACACTTCGACCGTAGGAACTTCGCCAATAAAATGCTGAAATTGGGCGTTCTGGAAGAAACTGGCGACCGTCCGAAAAACGCAGCCCGAACAGTTCCTGTTCAGTACAGGTTCAACCCTGACAAATACAAGGAGATGAAATCAAAGGGTTTTAGGTTGGAATTTTAAGAACAGAGACATGGGTAGCAAAGAAAGAACTGAAGGTATGGGTAAGCTACCGAAGAGCAGACGGGCATGACACGGGAAAGTGTATTATTATGGATAAGGTTGCGTATTTCCTGACTGTATGCATGAGCTTGCTTGCTCTATCTTGTGGGGATGGCCACAAGGTGGATAGCAGTACTGAGCTGGTCCTACGGACGCTGGCGCTATTGAGCAGCACCGCTTTCAGTACCTTCATCAAGTGATTGCGGATAATCATTTCACACAAAACAGCATAAAAAAAATAAGAAAGAACAGCATCGAGAAATAAAAATGTCAGAAAATTTGGCAGTCTCGTGACAAAGTGATACCTTTGCAGGCTGAAATCAATAAACGCTAAACAATAAACATTCAACAATCATGGCAGAAATGAATTTTGGTGGCGTCATCGAGACTGTGGTCACCAGCAAGGAGTTCTCTTTGGAGAAAGCACGTGAAGTATTGAAAGACGAGGTCATTGCCGTCATCGGCTATGGCATTCAGGGACCTGGACAGGCTTGCAACCTGCGCGACAACGGCTTCAACGTCATCGTCGGACAGCGTGAGGGCAAGACCTACGAGAAGGCCGTTGCCGACGGATGGGTGCCGGGCAAGACACTCTTCAGCATCGAGGAGGCCGCACAGAAGGGCACCATCCTCTGCATGCTGCTCAGCGACGCTGGCCAGATACAGGTGTGGCCCACCATCAAAAAGCACCTCACACCGGGCAAGACGCTCTACTACTCTCACGGCTTCGCTATCAACTGGAGCGACCGCACCGGCGTCGTCCCTCCCACGGACGTAGATGTCATCCTCGTGGCGCCTAAGGGCAGCGGCACCAGCCTGCGCACCATGTTCTGCGAGGGCCGCGGCCTGAACTGCTCTTACGCCGTCTATCAGGACGCCAGCGGCAAGGCTGAGGAGAAGACCATCGCCTTCGGCATCGGCATCGGCGCCGGATACCTGTTTAAGACCACTTTTGAGCGCGAGGCCACCTCTGACCTCACCGGTGAGCGAGGCTCGCTGATGGGCGCCATTCAGGGCCTGCTGCTGGCTCAGTACGAGGTGCTGCGCGAGCACGGCCACTCTCCTTCGGAGGCTTTCAACGAGACCGTCGAGGAGCTCACCCAGAGCCTAGGCCCGCTCTTCGGCGCTAAGGGCATGGACTGGATGTATGCCAACTGCTCTACCACTGCACAGCGCGGCGCCCTCGACTGGGCTCCCCGTTTCCACGATGCCATCAAGCCCGTCATGGAGTGGCTCTACCTCTCGGTGAAGAGCGGCATAGAGGCGCAGATCAGCATTGACTCGAACTCAAAGCCCGACTACCGTGCCGGCCTGGAGAAGGAACTGGAGGCCATGCGCAATCAGGAGATGTGGCAGGCAGGCGCCGTCGTCCGCCAGCTTCGCCCCGAGAACAACGCCGACTAACACGAAGACTTTTATGGTCTGCGGCGCGACGTAAATATCCGTGTATTGTCTGCGACGCCACTCGGCTCTGCCGCTTGGCTCGTCCAAGAACGCGAATGTCCGTAAATGACACGCGAATGAACGTTAATTATTATCGGTCATTCGCGTGTCATTCACGGATATTTGCGTGACGCCGTAGGCAAAAAAATCATTCACGGTCATTCGCGTGTCATTCACAGATATTCGCGTGACGCCGTAGGCAAAAAACATTCACATGAAAAAGCCCTGACCTCAACGCTCAGCGTTTGGGTCAGGGCTTTTCATGTGTATTTCCGTTAAGGATTATTTCTTGTTCAGAGCCAGGTCAATCTCCACGGCGATAGAGACGGTAGCCCCCACCATCGGGTTGTTGCCAATGCCGAGGAAGCCCATCATCTCCACGTGAGCAGGCACTGAGCTGGAGCCGGCAAACTGAGCGTCGCTGTGCATACGGCCCAGCGTGTCGGTCATGCCATAGGAAGCGGGACCGGCAGCCATGTTGTCGGGGTGCAGCGTGCGGCCTGTGCCACCGCCGGAAGCCACTGAGAAGTAGGGCTTGCCAGCCAGCACGCGCTCCTTCTTGTACGTTCCGGCAACGGGGTGCTGGAAGCGGGTGGGGTTGGTAGAGTTGCCAGTGATGCTGACATCGACGTTCTCCTTCCACAGGATAGCCACGCCCTCACGCACGTCGTCGGCACCGTAGCACTTCACCTTGGCACGGGGACCGTCTGAGTAGGGCACTTCCTTCACCACCTTCACCTCGCCAGTGTAGTAGTCGAACTGTGTCTGCACATAGGTGAAACCATTGATACGGCTGATGATCATGGCGGCGTCCTTGCCCAGACCGTTCAGGATGACGCGGAGGGGCTTCTGGCGCACCTTGTTGGCCTTCTCGGCAATCTTGATAGCGCCCTCGGCAGCAGCGAAGCTCTCATGACCAGCGAGGAAGGCGAAGCACTCGGTCTCCTCACGCAGCAGACGGGCAGCCAGGTTGCCGTGGCCAATACCCACTTTGCGGTCGTCGGCCACTGAGCCGGGGATGCAGAAGCTCTGCAGGCCAATGCCGATAGCCTCGGCAGCCTCTGCAGCGCTCTTCACGCCCTTCTTGATGGCGATGGCAGCACCGCACACGTAGGCCCACTTGGCGTTCTCGAAGCAGATGCCCTGAGTGTCCTCACACATCTGATAGGGGTCAACACCTACCTTGTCACAAATCTCGTTGGCCTCTTCAATGCTATTGATGCCGTTCTCTTTCAGAGCAGCCAGCACCTGATTGATGCGACGCTCGTAGCTCTCGAATGATACTTTTCTAATCATAATTCGTGTCCTCCTTTACTCTTTACGTGGGTCAATAGCTTTCACAACACCCTGCTCGGCCTTTGTGCGGCCATAGCTGCCCGTGAACTTCTTCACAGCCTCGTTGGCGTCCATGCCGCCCTTGATGGCCTCCATCATCTTGCCCAGGTGAACGTACTCGTAGCCGCAAACCTGATCGTCCTTGTCGAGGAACTGCTTGGTGATGTAGCCCTCGGTCAGCTCCAGATAGCGAGTGCCCTTGGCCACTGTGCCATAGAGCGTACCCGTCTGTGAGCGCAGGCCCTTGCCCAGGTCTTCCAGGCCAGCACCGATGACCAAACCGCCCTCAGAGAAAGCGCTCTGCGTGCGACCGTAGACAATCTGCAGGAACAGCTCGCGCATGGCGGTGTTGATAGCGTCGCACACGAGGTCGGTGTTCAGAGCCTCGAGGATGGTCTTGCCAGGCAGAATCTCGCTGGCCATAGCAGCACTGTGCGTCATGCCCGTGCAGCCGATGGTCTCAACCAGAGCCTCCTGAATGACGCCGTCCTTCACGTTCAGGCTCAGCTTGCAGGCACCCTGCTGAGGAGCGCACCAACCAATGCCGTGCGTATAGCCCGAAATGTCCTTGATCTCTTTGGCCTGAATCCACTTGCCCTCTTCGGGAATGGGTGCAGGACCGTGGTTGGGGCCTTTGGCCACAACGCACATGTTTTCAACTTCCTTTGAATAAATCATAATGTTTTTATCTTTGCAAAAATAAAAAGTTTGTTTTCGCGCCTGCAAAGATACAACTTTTTTCCGACCGCACCTAATTTTTCTAAAACTATTTTGTACCTTTGCACCATGAATGTAGAAAAATCGATAAAAAAAGATTCTTTGAAAGCTTGGGTGCTGGCAGCGCGCCCCAAAACGCTGAGCGGTGCCGCCGTGCCGGTGATGATTGGGCTGTCATTGGCCTGGACCGATGCTGAGATCCACTATGTGCCCGGCACATTCAACTGGGTGCCGGCTCTGTTATGCCTGCTCTTCGCGTTTATCATGCAGATAGATGCCAACTTCGTCAACGACTTTGTAGACTATGCCAAGGGCACCGACGACAACGCCACGCGCCTCGGGCCGAAGCGCGCCTGTGCACAGGGATGGGTGAGCATCGACAGGATGAAGCGTGTCATCGCCGCCACCACATGCCTGGCTTGCCTCGTCGGGCTGCCGTTGGTGTGGTACGGCGGACTGGAGATGATTATCGTCGGCGTGCTGTGCGTCATTTTCTGTTTCCTCTACACCACACATCTTTCTTATATGGGCTGGGGCGACGTGCTGGTGCTGGTGTTCTTCGGACTGGTACCCGTATGCGCCACCTATTACCTGCAGCTGCACACCGTCACGCTGGAGGTGCTCATCGCCTCGATAGCCTGTGGACTGGTCATCGACGCCCTGCTGCTGGTCAACAACTTCCGCGACCGTGACACCGACCTGACAGCAGGCAAGCGCACGCTCGTGGTGCGCATCGGTGCTCAGCCTGCGCTGTGGCTCTACCTTGGAGTGGGCATAGCTGCGTTCCTCATGGGCATTGTCTTTCTTTGCAACGGCCATTGGATGGCAATGGTGACGCCGCTCCCCTATCTGGCGCTTCATTTCTTCACTTATTTGAAAATGAAGAAGATATGGGCGGGGCGCGAACTCAACAGATGCTTAGGCGAGACAGCCCGCAACATTTTCATCTATGGTCTGCTGGTCAGTGCTGGCTTGCTGCTTTCCTGCTTTTTCTTTAGATAACAGTCGCAGGCGCCGACGGGAGCATGAGCGTCTCGCCCGCGGACAGCTAAGGCGTCCATCAGCGACATGCGGATAATCATAAGGAAGAAAAAGCTGGCGAATCATTTGGCCGTTTGCCTGATATTTCGTATTTTTGCAACGGCAAGTTGAAGATTACAGAAAGCGATATGAGAAAATACCCCGTAGGCATACAGAGCTTTGAGTCCATCAGAACAGAAGGCTATATTTACGTAGACAAGACGCCGCTGGTCTACAAGATGATCACCGAAGGCAAGCCCTATTTCCTGAGCCGTCCGCGACGCTTCGGCAAGTCGCTCTTGGTGAACACGCTGGCGGCCGTCTTCGAGGGTCGCCGAGAGTTGTTCGAAGCCTTCACAACGGAGTATGGTATCGAACAGCCGCAGCTGTTCATCGCCACCACCGACTGGAAGTGGGAGAAGTACCCCGTGCTGCGCTTCGACTTCAGCAAGCACAACCTGACCTCGTTAGAGAAACTTGACGAATATATCGACATCACGCTGACGGAATACGAGCAGCAGTATGACGTTCCGCCTTCAAATGCCGGCGTGAGTCCTCGCATGGTGAGCATCATCCATGCCGCCGAGCGTAAGATGGGCAAGAAGGTGGTGGTGCTGTGTGATGAGTACGACAACATGATGCTCCATTGTTTAGGCGACGCGCGGATGCAAAATGCTGTGCGCGAGCGCTTCCAGAACCTCTTCGGCCCGCTGAAGAGCGAGGATAGCCACCTGCAGTTCGTCTTCATCACCGGAATATCCAAATTCTCGCAGATGGGCATCTTCTCTAAGCTGAACAACCTGAACAACATCTCGATGGTGCCCGCCTACGAGACCATCTGCGGTATCTCGGAGGAGGAACTTGTTACGACCATGCGTCCCGACATCGAACTGCTGGCACAGAAACAGGGTCTGACCTACGACGCGATGCTGGCCGCGCTGAAGGCCAACTACGACGGTTACCATTTTGGCAAGGGCAAGACCGATATGTACAACCCCTTCAGCCTTATCAAGGCGTTCAACAATGGTGATATAGACAACTACTGGTTTGACAGTGCCACGCCCAGCGCACTCATCGAAATGCTGGCCAACATGCCGCCTATCGACATAATGGAAGTGGACGGTGTGGAGTGTGATGCCAGCGATTTCGACCGTCCCTTCGACAGCTATGCCGCTCCCCTGCCCGTGCTCTACCAGAGCGGCTACCTCACTATCAAGAGTTATGACCGCGAAATGGATGCCTACACACTGGGATTCCCCAACAGTGAGGTGCGGAAGGGCTTCGCCAGGTGTCTTTACCAGTATGTGGCACACCAGCAGCATCAGGACGACTGGACGCGCAGCACCCTGCAGATGGCCTACAAGCGCTTCCGCCGCGACAACGTGATGGCGCCATTCATCGAGGCTCTGAAGGTGTTCTTCGCGGGCGTACCTTATATGATAGACGACAAGGGCGAGCACCATTTCCACGCCATGCTCTACACGCTGTTCGTCAGCTTCGGCGCCGACGTGGTGGCCGAGGACCTCTCTTCCAAAGGCCGCGCCGACCTGACGCTGAAGATGCCGAAGGGCATCTACATCCTGGAACTCAAATACGATGACACCGCCGAGGCTGCCCTACAGCAAATAGACGAGCGCGGATATGCCGCCAAGTACGCCCTCGACGGCCGTCCCATCACGAAGGTGGGCCTCGCCTTTTCGTCGAAGGAGCGCAACATCACAGAGTGGAAATCAAAATAAAACGGAGCTAACGGCCTTACTCGTACAAGACGGGGGTGTCGGCACTCTCCTGTCCCTCTTCGCCTTCCTCGCCTTCCTCACCCTCTTCACCTTCGTCGTCCTCGCCTACCTCGCCCTTACAAGGGTCGAAGCCCGGGGTGAGGTCAAACTGGTCGTTCTCGGTGATGGGAATGGTGGGGTCGGCATACACTTTCTTCATATAGAGTGCAAAGATGGGGAGTGCTGCTGCGGCACCCTGCGCGAAGGCCATGCTCTCGAAGTGTATGTCGCGGTCTTCGCCACCCACCCAGCATCCTGAGACGAGCTTGGGTGCGATGCCCATAAACCATCCGTCGCTGTTGCTGTTGGTCGTTCCCGTCTTGCCGCCCAAGGGAGCCTGTATGCCATAGCGTGAGCGCAGACGTCCGCCAGTGCCGCCGTCGACGACGCCGCGCAGCAGGTAGATCATCTTCTCGGCCGTCTCGTTGTCGAGCACCTCATTGCCGCGCCGCGTCAGTGCATCGGCACCATAGACCTTGCCTTCGCTGTCCACAATCTTCGTCACATAGACCGGCGCTGAGCGATAGCCGTGGTTGACGAAGGTGGTATAGGCCGACACCATCTCTGCCACAGTGTTCTCGCATGGGCCAAGACAGAGTGCGGGGCCGGGGAAGATGTCGGGGTTGTTGAATCCGTAGTCGCGCAGTATCTGGAGGAAGTTACGCGGTCGCAGCACGTCGATGAGATAGGCCGAAACCCAGTTGTTCGACGTCTGCAGTCCCCACCTCAGCGTCACCATCTCTCCCTCGCGTGCACGGCTGCCGTTGCGCGGTGTCCATGCCTGTCCGCTCTCGGTGTAATAGGTGCGCTGCTGGCAGGGCACCTCGCTGCATGGCGTCATGCCTCCGCCGTAGGGCGACATGGCCAATGAGTAGAGGAAGGGCTTGATGGTGGAGCCCACCTGCCGGCGTCCGGCCGTGGCCATGTCATAGGCAAAGTGCTGGAAGTCGAGCCCTCCCACGTATGCCTTCACATGTCCGTTGTGCGGCTCCATGCTGATGAATCCGGTGCGCAGGAACGACTTGTAGTAGAGGATGGAGTCGCGCGGTGTCATCGTCGTGTCGCGTTCGCCGTTGTAGGTGAAGACGGCCATCCTCACCGGGGTGTTGAAGGCGGCGTCTATCTGCTCCTGGGTGGCACCGGCCTCCTTCATCACGCGGTAGCGCTCGCTCTGTCGGATGTTGCGCTTGATGATCTTGTTCACGTCGGCCACCGACAGGTTGTTGGCGTATGGTGCATTGCGGCGGTTGCGGTTGCCGCGCCAGAACTCCGGCTGCAGGTAGCCCACCACATGCTCGTAGCAGGCCTCCTCGGCATACTGCTGCATGCGTGTGTCGATGGTGGCATAGATTTTCAAGCCGTCGGTATAGATATTATAAGGTGTGCCGTCGCTCTTCTTGTTTTTGTTGCACCAGCCGAAAAGCGGGTCTTCCTCCCAAGCTATCTTGTCGATGGCATACTGCACACTGTTCCACTCAGGATAGTCGCTCTGCACGGGTTCCTTCGCCGTCATGTATCGGCGCAGAAAATCACGGAAATACTGTGCGGGTCCTTCGGTGTGGTCGGCCACGTGGAACTTCAGCTCAGAGGCCAGCGCCACCTGCGAACAGCTGTCCAACTGCTCGCGAGTGATATAGCCTTCCTTGAACATCTGTTGCAGCACGACATTGCGGCGCTCCTGACAGCGCTCGGTGTAGCGGCGCGGATTGAAGTAGGAGGGGTTCTTGCACATGCCCACCAGCGTGGCGCACTCGGTGATGCTGAGGTCTTGCGGCTCCTTGGAGAAATAGGTGTTTGAGGCGGTCTTGATGCCCACGGCGTTGTTGAGGAAGTCGAAGTAGTTGAGGTACATGGCGATGATTTCCTCCTTCGTGTAGTTGCGCTCCAGCTGCACGGCAATGACCCACTCTATAGGTTTCTGCAGCATGCGCTCGGTGGTGTTGTGGGCCACGTCGCTGAACAGCTGCTTGGCCAACTGCTGTGTGATGGTGCTGCCTCCGCCTGCGCTCTTCTGTCGCATGAAGCCGCGCTTGACGATGGCTCGTCCCAACGACTTGAAGTCGATGCCGGCATGCTCGAAGAAACGGGCATCCTCGGTGGCCACCAGCGCCTCCACGAGTGCGGGCGGCAACTCGTCGTAGCCCACCATGACACGGTTTTCACGGCTCAGGCTGTAGGTGCCCAGCAGCTTGCCGTCGGCGGAATAGACCTGCGAGGCAAAGCGGTTGATAGGGTTCTGCAGCTCATCGATGGGCGGCATGTAGCCGATGCGACCGTCAGCAATAGCCCAAAACACCACTCCCACGCCAGCGCAGACTGCTACCAGCAGGAACCACAATATACCGATAAACCACTTTCTCATCTTTCCTTATGCAATTTTGAGTGCAAAAGTACACAGAAAAACTGACATGAGCAAAAGTTTTACGAAGAAAACGCGAATGAGCATCATAACAATCATTCAACTTCCGCATGTTGTTTAGCTAGAAGTTGTCCTTTTGGTTACATTGGGAAGCGTGGGCGGTAACTTGGTGTCAGTCCCTTATGGCACCACGACCTTTTGTCCGCCTGGAAAATTATAGTTACAAGCACTGACGTATGTCACACACCGCCGATCCGAACCGTCACCTCGCCCGATTCCGCCGTCAGCTTCACCGTATAGGGCCCACGCCGTCGTCAGCAGCATCACGAGCAGGGTGAGTACGTAGTGGGGCGCGCCTCCGAGCACGACGGGGCGAAGATTGCAACGCTAGAAGCGTTACCCATTAAGTCTCTAATGATGTTACGTTATTGGGATTGTGGTGATAGGTGATTAGAGTGCTTCGATTTCAGCGTTTGACAATCCTGTGACTTGCGAGATGACATCCGTAACGACGTTGAGTCCCTTCATACGACGGGCGGTGTTTATGTCCTTTTGCTTAAGCTCGGCCTTGGCTTCTTCCGCCTTAGCCTCGGCTTCTTCCGCCTTAGCCTTGGCTACTTTCTCCTTGGCCTCGGCTTCTTCCGCCTTGGCCTCGGCTTCTTCCGCCTTGGCCTCGGCTTCTTCCGCCTTAGCCTCGGCTTCTTCCGCCTTAGCCTCGGCTTCTTCCGCCTTGGCCTCGGCTTCCTCCGCCTTGGCCTTCATTTCATTTAGCTTATCCTTAGCTTCTTTTATTTTATCTTCCCAGTCGCTTTCTAAAGTCCTCATGGTAGAGACCCGATCCCAGAACTTGTCGTAGGCTCGCATTTCGGCATCGGTGAAGGCAGCACGTTCCAGGATTTCGAGGGCTTCGTTCACTTCCGTGTTCTCCAGTAGTTCGGCCGGAGCTTCGCGTGTGTTCTCGTCAATCTCGGTGAGGTAGCGAAGCCATAGCACCTGCATCTTGCGCTCGCTGATGGTCTGGGGCTTGAATTTCGGCAGTTCCACAAAGATGAGGTGCAGGCCGTCGATCACCTTGTCAGTGTACTTGTCGTGAACGAGGTGGTAGTAGTGATAGTAGTCATCCACGTCCTTCATAAATGAGGCGTTGACGAAGTTCAAGGCGTAGACGGGCTGCAGGTTCTTGTATTTCATGCCTTTGTTGGTCTGTGCCACGTATGCCTTGGAGGCATTCAGCAGCACGCGCTTCTTGAACGATTCCGTCCATGTCATCTGCATCTCTACGATGAACTCGCGTTGCTTGTTGTCCTTGCAGCACACGTCCACGATACTGTATTTCTCGGCCTCCGTGCGCTCGGGAATCTGGTCGGCAGGCCAATACTCGATACTCTCCACACGCTCGTCGTCCTTCAAGGGCAACAAGGCGTTAAGCAGACTGATGACAAGGTTCTTATGCTCGCCGAACACCTTCTTGAAAGTCAGGTCGGCTCTTGGGTCTAAATACTTTCCCATGACTGTAGCTTTTATTGTTCGCCTGCAAAGTTACGAAAAAACGAGAGAAGGACAAAAGAAAAAAAGCACTTTTTTCTTTGCATTTTCATCGCATCTTCGTACCTTTGCACCCGATTTAACCCAAACATATATTGTAGATATGATCAACATTACTTTTCCCGACGGCTCTGTTCGCTCGTATGAGCAGGGTGTGACGGGATTTCAGATTGCCGAGAGCATTTCGCCGGCTCTGGCACGCAGCGTTGTGAGCTGCGGTGTGAACGGTGAGACCGTAGAGCTGAACCGCCCCATCAACGAGGACGCCACCATCGAGCTCTATAAGTTTGACGACGAGCAGGGCAAGCACACTTTCTGGCACACCAGTGCTCACCTGCTGGCTGAGGCGCTGCAGGAGTTGTACCCGGGCGTTCAGTTCGGCTTCGGCCCTGCCGTGGAGAACGGTTTCTTCTACGACGTGCTGCTGCCAAACGGCGAGAGCATCAAGGAGAGCGACTTCCCCACCATTGAACAGAAGATGAAGGAGCTGGCCTCGAAGAAAGAGCCCGTGGTGCGCCGCGAGGTGCCCAAGGCTGAGGCACTGAAGGAGTTTGCCGCCCAGGGCCAGACCTACAAGTGCGAGCACATCGAACAAGACCTGGAGGACGGCACCATCACCACCTATACACAGGGCAACTTCACCGACCTGTGCCGCGGCCCGCACCTCGTGGATACGGGCGAAATCAAGGCCGTGAAGCTGACCGCCGTGGCCGGTGCCTTCTGGCGCGGCGATGCCACGAAGCAGCAGCTGCAGCGCCTGTACGGCATCTCGTTCCCTAAGAAGAAGATGCTGGACGAATACCTCGTCATGCTGGAAGAGGCCAAGAAGCGCGACCACCGCAAGATTGGCAAAGAGATGGAACTCTTCATGTTCTCTGACAAGGTGGGCAAGGGTCTGCCCATCTGGCTGCCGAAGGGCACCGAGCTGCGCCTGCGCCTGCAAGATCATCTGCGCAAGGTGCAGAAGCGCTTCGGCTATCAGGAGGTCATCACTCCGCATATCGGCTCGAAGAACCTCTACGTCACCAGCGGCCACTGGGACCACTACGGCAAAGACTCGTTCCAGCCCATCCATACCCCCGAGGAGGACGAGGAATACCTGCTAAAGCCCATGAACTGCCCCCACCACTGCGAGATTTTCGCCTGGAAGCCCCGCTCCTACCGTGACCTGCCGCTGCGTATCGCAGAGTTTGGCACCGTCTACCGCTATGAGCAGAGCGGCGAGCTGCACGGCCTGACCCGTGTGCGCTCGTTCACGCAGGACGATGCCCACCTGTTCTGCCGTCCCGACCAGGTGAAGCAGGAGTTCCTCAACGTGATGGATATTATTAATATTGTATTGTCGGCCTTCGGCTTCAACTTCGAGGCACAGATCTCGCTCCGCGACCCCAACGACCACGACAAGTACGTGGGCACCGACGAGGACTGGGCCCTGGCCGAGCGCGCCATCCAGGAGGCCTGCGAGGAAAAGGGGCTGCCCGCCAAGGTGGAATATGGTGAGGCTGCCTTCTACGGCCCGAAGCTCGACTTTATGATCAAGGACGCCATCGGCCGCCGCTGGCAGCTGGGCACCATCCAGGTGGATTACAACCTGCCGAAGCGCTTCGGTCTGGAGTACACCGACGAGGACAACCAGAAGAAGACGCCGGTGATGATTCACCGTGCACCCTTCGGTTCTATGGAGCGCTTCGCCGCCGTGCTCATTGAGCACACCAGCGGACACTTCCCCCTGTGGCTCACGCCCGACCAGGTGGCTATCCTGCCGCTGTCGGAGAAATACAACGACTACGCCAAGAAAGTGCTGAAGCAGTTTGACCTGCAGGGTGTGCGTGGCACCATTGACCTGCGCAACGAGAAGCTGGGCCGCAAGATACGCGACAACGAGCTGAAGCGCATCCCCTACATGGTCATTGTCGGCGAAAAGGAGGAGGCCGAGGGTCTCGTCTCCATGCGTCAGCAAGGCGGCGGCGAGCAGGCCTCGATGACCATCCAGGAGTTCATCGACCGCATCAACGCCGAGGTGGCCGAGCAGACGAAAGACTTCTAAATATCTTGTGCCGCTCCCCCTCCCTTTACATCCCTTTACAGGGCGGGGGAGCCCTCAATGAGATGTGCATAAAGGGCAGTACAAGGGAGGGGAGGAATCACCTTGCATGCCCGACATCGCCTGAACAAAAGTCCCGAAGGGACGGCAGCGCGCATGCGTGCTGCCGTCCCTTCGGGACTTTTGTTGCGTCAATCATTATGCGCAGGGATTAGCCTGGAGGACATCTACTGGCCGCGATTGAATATCGCTTCACAGGTTGTCCTGCTGGCTGTCCTCGCGGAGGATGATGCTGGTGGCTCCGATGGTGAAGAGTGCTCCGTCGGCGATGATGCGGCGCTCGCGAGGCGGTATCTCGGTGTTGTCGACGAAGGTGCCGGTGTTGCTGTTGGCATCGCGGAGGATATAGCGCAGTCGTCCGTGCTTGTCACGGCTGACATTGATGATGCAGTGCAAGAGATCGACGCTGGGGTCTACAGTCTCGATGGGCGTGGTGATGGGGTTGCCCTTCTGGTAGCGGCCAATGGTGTTGTCGCCCATGTGCAGAGGCAGCACCTGCTTGTAGTGGAAGACGTTCTCGATGACAATGATAGAGCCAGCCCCCCTTTCGTCCTCCGAGGGGGACACATCACCCTGCAAGCGGTCAGAAAAAGCATCCTCGGAGGCCGCAGGGGGGGCTTGGACGGCGGTCTTAGCTTTTATGCGTATGCCGAACTGCTTGCCGCACTGGGGGCAATGGAACACGAGAGACAGGCCAGCCTCGTACTGGCTCTCGTCGAAGGTGATGTAATTGTCACATTTGGGGCAACGTACACGTTTCATGGCTTAGAGGTTTGACTACAGTTTTTTTGACTTCAGACTTTAGACTATAGCTTGGCTATTCACGCCTTTTTCTTATGGCCCTGCATTTACGGCATCACAGCGTTGTTTTACGCGGAATGCTGGCGAAAAGTGTACAAAGGCTCTGTACAGAGTGTACATAGGCTCTGTACACTTTTAACAGTCCTTTGCTTTTCTCGACCGATGGCATTACGTAAAAAAAAACAGGTTAGACAACAGACTTTAACAGCTATCGTTTAATCTTTGATTTCCATAATCCAAGTGTTCCTGAAAACACGGCTTTCGGAGCGCAGCTGACGCAGAGCAGCGTTGGCATCGGCCTCGCTCTCATAACATCCGTAGACAACACGACGGATGTGCTTGGCTCCGCTGACAAGGACATGGGCATCAAGAAATCCCTGACTGTTCAGCTGATTGACAAAAAGATTGGCATTGTGCTCAGACACCTGACTGGCCATGACGATATAGAAGGAAGAAGACGCCGTGATCCCTGCAGGCTCTGAGGCTATTGGGGATGCAGTGAGTGCTGTGGATTCCGAGGGCGCTGTGGATGCTGAGGGCGTTGCGTCCACCGACGATTCGGATGTTGCTGCGGTCTCTGTAGCATCTACGGGTGCTACCGTCTGGGAGGCTTTGTGAGATGTGGGAACATTGATGAAGGCGCTCTGCTGCACGTCGCCCATCTTGTTGCTGTTGGAGATTGGTGTGCCAATCATCAGGAAAGCGATGATGGCGGCAGCCACCGCGACGGCATTGCGCAGCCACGACATCTTGATGGTGATGGCTCCCTCTTCGGGCATCTCCACCACCTGAGTCTGCTCCGTCTGTTGCTGCTGGCGAGCCTTCAGCGTAGGCATTTGGAAGGAGCCAAGTCCATAGAGCGATGGCGTGAGGATGCCGGCCTCGCAGGGCTCAAAGGTGAGATGCCCCTCGTCGTTGAGACTCAGCACACCGATGTCGTTCAGCTCATAGCGCCCCTCGGTGTCCAGATACTGACGCAGCTCGTTCACCTCTTCCTCAATGCGGCGCACGGCCTCGGGATAGCTGATGTCGTAGGCCTCAACATACGACTGAGCCAGCAACGAGTCGTTCAAACGCAGCTGCGGGTTAAAGCCCAGCGTGCGGATAGGCGGCACAAACATGCCGTCGTGCTCGTCATAGCGTGCATCCACATGGTGAGCCATAAAGCCGCCTAAATCAGGCACAATGACGCAGTCGTTGCTCAGCAGCAGAATCTCTATATGTCTGTCTAACTCAATCACGGGTGCAAAGGTACGCGTTTTTTCCGACATGGGCAAATAAAAAAAGAGAAAAAAGTTACGGAGATTACGAATAAATTGCTTACTTTTGCAGACTGAAAGTTAAACCCATCAAAACATATGGAATATCAAAAGACTGACATTGAGGGTGTTTTCCTTCTGAAGCCACGCGTGTTTGGCGATGCCCGCGGCTATTTTGTAGAGACGTGGAAGCAGTCTGACTTCGATGAACACGTGGCTCCAGTAACATTCATCCAAGACAACGAGTCGAAATCATCGCGCGGCGTATTGCGCGGTCTGCACTATCAGAAAGGCGAGTGGAGTCAGGCCAAGCTGGTGCGCGTCATCAAAGGGTGTGTCTTAGACGTGGCAGTAGACATCCGCAAGGACTCGCCTACCTTCGGCCAGCATCTCATGGTCGAGCTGAGCGAGGAGAATAAGCACCAGCTGTTCATTCCCCGCGGCTTTGCTCATGGTTTCCTCGTGCTGAGCGACGAGGCCATCTTCACTTATAAAGTAGATAATGTGTATGCGCCTCAGGCTGAAGCCGGCATCCGTTGGAACGACCCTGCGCTGAATATCCAGTGGCCTATCGACCCTGCCGAGGTGCTGACCAGCGAGAAGGACTTGAAGCAACCGCTGCTCAAGGACGCGTGGCTGTTTTAGAGGTAAGAAGTAAAAAGTAAGAAGTAATAAGTAACAGTTATGAATTCAACTTTCGCAAGTTTTGGAGTTAAGGGAGTTAAAGGAGTTAAAGACAATAGCGTTGCTATGGATTTCAACCCAGAGACAAAGACTTTTCATGGAGAGTCATTTGTCTTTAACTCCTTTAACTCCTTTAACTCCTGAAAGTTGAGCAAATGCAAGATTGAATTATGAACATAGCAATTGTAGGAACAGGATACGTTGGCCTGGTGTCGGGAACATGCTTTGCTGACACAGGTGTGAACGTGACGTGCGTCGATGTGGACGCAGCCAAGATTGAACGCCTGCAGAAGGGTGAGATTCCCATCTACGAGCCCGGCTTGGACGAACTGGTGAAGAAGAACGTGGCCGCCGGCCGACTGAAGTTCACCACCGACCTGGCCTCTATCCTCAACGACCAGGAGATAGTGTTCTCCGCCGTGGGCACACCGCCCGACGAGGATGGCTCGGCCGACTTGAAGTATGTGCTACAGGTGGCCCGCACTATCGGTCAGAACATCAACAAGTATCTCGTCGTGGTGACCAAGTCTACCGTTCCCGTGGGCACGGCGAAGAAGGTGCGTCAGGCCATCGAGGAGGAGCTGCAGAAGCGCGGCGTGGACGTGCCCTTCGACGTGGCCTCCAACCCCGAGTTCCTCAAGGAGGGCAACGCCATCAAGGACTTCATGAGTCCCGACCGCGTCGTCGTGGGCGTGGAGAGCGAGAAGGCCAAGAAAGCCCTCACCCGCCTCTACAAGCCTTTCCTCATCAACAACTTCCGCGTCATCTTCATGGACATTCCTTCGGCCGAGATGACCAAATATGCCGCCAACTCAATGCTGGCCACGCGTATCTCGTTTATGAACGACATCGCCAACCTTTGCGAGCGCGTGGGCGCGGATGTAAATATGGTACGCGCGGGCATCGGCTCCGACACCCGCATCGGTCGCAAATTCCTCTATGCAGGCTGCGGCTACGGCGGCTCATGCTTCCCCAAGGACGTGAAAGCCCTCATCAAGACGGCCGACCAGAACGGCTACTCCATGGAGGTGCTGAAAGCTGTGGAGCGCGTCAACGAGAAGCAGAAGAGCGTGCTCTTTGAGAAACTGCAGAAGGCCTTCAACGGCGAAAGCTTAGCGGGCAAGACCATCGCCATGTGGGGTCTGTCGTTCAAGCCCGAGACCGACGACATGCGCGAATCGACAGCCCTTGTGATGATCAGCAAACTGCTGGAAGCCGGCTGCCAGATACGCGCCTACGACCCCATCGCCATGAACGAGTGCAAGCGCCGCGTGGGCGACAAGATTACCTACTGCCGCGACATGTACGACGCCGTGCTCGATGCCGACGCACTGCTGCTGCTCACCGAGTGGAAGGAGTTCCGCCTGCCCACATGGGGAGTCATCAAGAAAGCCATGCGCCGACCACTGGTCATCGACGGACGCAACATCTTCGACATCGAGGAGCTGGAAGAGAACAGCTTCGAGTATCACTGCATTGGCAAGTAAACACAACCCAACCCAAGCCCCTCCCAAAGAGGGAATGGCCAGACTGACAACACAATGAAGAAACGACAACACATTGTAACTAAGCATCCCCTACTTGTGAGGGGCTTGGGAAGGTTATGCCTCATCCTCTCATTACTCACTTCCTGCGGGCAGAAAGAGCAGACAAGCAACGTTTCAGCCAAGGACAAGCCGCAGGAGAACCTCGAGGCCAAGGCCATGCTGCAGGGCGTATGGCTCGACAGCGTGACCGAAGAGCCTGTCTTCAAGGCTGAGGGCGACACCATCTTCTTTGCCGACGCCACCAGCCAGCCAGCCTACTTCCGCATCGTAGGCGACTCCCTCGAACTGGGAGCCAACACTTATTACATCACGATGCAGAAGGAGCACAACTTCCACTTCCGCAACCCCGGCGGCGACGAGGTGCAATTAGTGAAGCGCGACGAGACCGACGATGAACAGCCGGACTTCAAGGAGCAGGCACCGCAGATTATCAGTACCAACGAGGCTGTCAACCTCGACTCCGTGGTGATGTATGGCGGTCAGCGCTACCACTGGTACATCACCGTCAATCCCACCCGCTACCGGGTCATGCGCACCACCTACACCCCCGATGGTGTGGCCGTGGAGAAGGTGTATTATGACAACATCATCCACGTCAGCCTGTTCCACAACAACAGGCGACTCTTCACCCGCGACTTCAACAAGCAGGCCTATGCCACCGACGTGCCGGAGGATTTCCTCCAGCAGTCCATCCTCGGCAACATCGCCTTTGACAAGGTCGACGCCCAAGGCTTCCACTTCGATGCCACCGTGTGCATCCCCGACGGCGAGAGCTGCTACATGATTGAGACGCTGATTTCCTTCGACGGACAGCTCAGCATGAAACTGCTGGAATAAGCATCGTCACATCTTTCAACCAATAACTCAAAAAACTATGCTACACATCCATGAAGAGGCGGCACGCTGCCTGCTGTGCGAAGATGCTCCCTGCACCAAAGCGTGTAACACCAGTGACCCCGCACGTGCCATACGCGCCATACGTTTTCACAACGAGAAAAATGCCTGGCGCTGGCTTGAAGGCAGCACCGATGCCGACCTGGAGCGTGCCGAGCAGGCTTGTATACATTATGACAAGCCCATCAGAATCAGGGAACTGGCAGCCGCACTGAGACCCTCAGACAGAGATGCCGCTGCCTCAAAGCCTTTGAAAGACGCAAACGACGTTTCCCTTGCCATCACTTTCTGCGACATTCCCTGCGAGAACCCGTTCTTCCTGGCCTCTTCGGCTGTGTGCACCAACTACGAGATGGTGGCCCGGGCCTTCGAAGCAGGCTGGGGCGGCGTGTTCTACAAGACCATCTGCAAGCAGGACATCCGCGAGGTGTCGCCACGCTTCGACGCCGTGAAGGACGACACGCGATTCACCGGATTCCGCAACATGGAGCAGCTGAGCGAGAACCCTTACGACGTAGACTTCGACATCCTGCGCCGGCTGAAGCAGAACTATCCTTCGAAGATTGTCGTAGCCAGCATCATGGGACAGTTTGAGGAGGAATGGGCCGAACTGGCGAAGATGGCCGAAGACGCCGGCTGCGATGCCGTAGAGCTGAACTTCTCCTGTCCTCAGATGCGCCTCTCGGGGTTAGGCAGTGACGTGGGCCAGAATCCCGAGCTCGTCACCTTCTACACCGTCTATGTGAAACGTGCTGTCAAGATTCCCGTCATACCCAAGATGACGCCCAACATCACGCAAATCAACAATCCTGCCATGGGAGCCTACTTTGCCGGTGCTGATGCCATATCGGCCATCAACACCATCAAGAGCGTCACCATGGCGACAGAAGCTGAAGTGAGTGAGCAGAAGACCATCTCGGGCTATTCAGGCCGCTCCGTCAAGCCCATCGCCCTGCGCTGTATTCTCGAAATGGCCAGAAACGCCATCATGAAGAATGTACAGTTCAGCGGGATAGGAGGCATAGAGAACTGGCGCGACGCCCTGGAGTTCATCCAGCTGGGCTGCCGCAACGTGCAGGTGTGCACCGCCGTGATGCAGTATGGCTACCGCATCATCGACGACCTTATCCTCGGACTGCAGACCTACATGGCGGAGCGGGGCATTGACCGCCTGGAAGACCTCGTGGGCGAGCAGCTGTCCTCTTTCGTCCTGCCCGGCGATCTCGACCGCGAAACGATTGTCTACCCGAAGATTGACCGCGAGAAGTGCGTTGGCTGTGGTCGCTGTTACATCTCGTGTCAGGACGGCGGCCACCAGGCCATCAGCTTTGACAAAGAAAAGCGACAGCCCCACATCGTCGGTACGAAATGCGTGGGCTGTCACCTCTGTCGCCTTGTCTGTCCGACAGGTGCCATCGGACTGACCAAGCGTATCAGCAAAAAGCATTGATAAACGTACGGAACTGCTGCACCCCCTGATGGTTGTTGTCTAAGGCTTCAGCCACTTCCAAATACATCAGGGCGTGTTTCATGTCGCCCATGCCGTAGAAGCCGAGGGCAAGCAAATAGTTGCAGTGTATTTTGTTCTTCCTGTCAAGGTCGTCGTCCCAGATAAGCAGGTCGGGCAGGGATACAGCAAAATAGTCCATGGTGACGTGGTCATAGTAGTGCTGCTTGCCGTAGTTGATGAGCTTGTTGAAGAGGCTGCGCGCCTTGTCCTCCTGCCCCAAGGCACGGTAGCAGAGACCGGCATAGAAGATTTTGTCGGGCTTGGCATCGTTGTAGTACATGGCAGCGGCTGGCTCCGTAGGCCCTACGGTGCCTTCCTCGTAACGGCCGAGGAAATAGAGGAAGTCATTGTCCTGAGCGCCATAGAGCTTGCCCTCGCCAAGGTGTGGCGGGTAGACAAGGCACTCCTCCAAGAGACGCTTGGCCTCGGCCGACTGGGGATTGTCTTTCAACAGCCTCTTCGCTATCTCTACGCGACATATCTGGTATTGTGCCGACACCTTGCCTTCGCCGCCCTCCCACGGATGGAACTTATGGGCGTCAAGCTTTGCCATCGCCTCCTCATGGCGGCCCAGCTGGTTGAGCAGGGTGATTTCCTCTAAGACGAGGTCGTCGCGCTGGGCGATGAGCTGCGGATACTGCTGCAGGAAGTCGAGGCGCTGCTGATGCGGGCGATGCATGCGCTTGTAGAGCTGGTCGAGCTCCATGAGCATACGGGCATCGGTCTCGTCAAGGTGGAAGGCACGCTCCATGTATTCGATGGCAATCTTTCCCCTCTCTCTCTCCAAAGCGCGGGCTGACAACCGCTCACCATCCTTCTGAGGAAGTTTGGGGAGTCCTTTGTTGAAGCAGGCCAGGGCAAGGTTACGCCAGACGGTGGGGAAGTCGGGAGAGAGCCGGGCCGACAGTTCCCAGTTCTCTACGGCGAGGTCATACTGCCGCTTGTCGTAGTAGAGACAGCCGAGGTAATAGGGCGTATGACCGCCATCAGTCACCCAGTGCTTCGCGTCCTCCAAGATGGCGACGTCCTCGATGCGGTTGGGGAAACAGCAGGCGGGATCAGCCTCTTCGGCCTTCTGGTAATAGTCCTTGCAGTCGGGATAGCCGCTGGCCCTTCCCAAGTAATAATAGGTCATGGGCGACGGCTCGACACCCGGTTCGAGAGCCAGCATAAGGATGTCAATGGCCACACTGCGCATACACATCTCCATATAGCTGAGGGCCAGCTCATGGTAGTTGTTCGCGCTGCCATGCATCAGCTCCACAAGATGCTTCAGCACGCCTTCGTCCTTCGTCAGCAGATACTGTTCGTAAAGGATGCCATAGTTGAAGGGGTCGAGTTGCAGCGATTCCTTGATGAGCGCAAGCCGCTCGTTCAGCAACTTTGAGTTGCCCATCTGCAAGCTGCCCACCTGATGGTCTGTCTGTATGAGGCGCAGTATGCCGGCCTTCAGCATACGTGCCTTGTGGTTGCAGCTGTTGAAGATGAGGCTGCGGTTCACCTCGTCGAGGGCCACCTCATAGTGGCCTTGGCCCACGCTGTAACAGGCGGCATTGAAATAGGCGGCATCGGCACAACCCTTGTTCCAGGCGGCCTTCAGGAACAGCGAGCGAGTAGTTTCAGACCCTAAAGGTGGGAAGTTATCGTATTTGTTGGCAACACCCAGATTGTAAATCGGCTCACCGTCGTAGGGATTGGGATTGCGCTTCTGCCAGAGCTTGACAGCACGCTGGAGCAGTTCCTCAGCCTTGTCGAAGCGGCCGCGGCGCAGGTACCACAGTCCTGCCTGGTTGAGGCAGCGCACATCGTTGGGGTCGCGGCGCAGGGCCTCCTCGTAGTAGTCGAGGGCGCTCCATGTGGCATGACGGTACTGCTCCAAGTGCAGACCGGTGAGGTAGAGCTGGTCATTGGTTTTCGTGTCCTGTGGGGGCAGGGCGGCCTCGGCAGCGTCGGGGATGGGACGGATGCGGTCTTCTTCGGCATACCACTGCAGCAGCACTTCCCAGTGGTTGCTGCCGAGGGGACGAATCTGGAAACCTGTATCACGGATTTCCATCCCCTTGTCGTCAGTCCACTGGTGGAAGACCTCATCGGGCGAGAGCGTGACTTGGCGGTCGATGAGATGGACGTCGCCGCCACGGGCATCAAACACAATCTGCACCGTCTGCTTCGACGTGGCCATCACCATGAGGTGAAACTTGTCACCCTCCTTCTCCACATTGAAGATGAAGTCCTTCGACGCCTGTTTCACCACGCCCAGCTCACGGTAGGGCATGAAATACTGTGTAAACTGTTTCTCCTCGTAAGGCATGAGCCATGAGAAGTCGGGCTGGTTCTCGGTATAGACGCCTGCCATCAGCTCGATGTAAGGACGGAAATAAGCCCCCCCAACTGCCCCCGAGGGGGCTTCATTTGACTTGCGGACATTTGTGTCCCCCTCGGGTAACGACAGGGGGACTTCGACCGGGTCTGTCAGATTTCTGTCCCAGGCACGGCCGAAGTCGCCATTGCCCCACGTCCACTGCTTTTTGCCGGGCGAGACATGGTGGGAGGCCACATGTAGCATACCGCCCTGTGTGTCGTTCTCGTAGCCGCCCTCAAAGTCATACTTCGAGTTCACTGCCATGTAACTGGTAGGCACAGGAATGTTGCGATAGTTCGAGATGTCGACGCCGGCCGAGTAGTCCATCTTGTAATAGGTGCCCGTTGCGATGGGGAAGCTGCTGACGGCGCGCTTGCCGTGGTCGAAGACGGCGTTGACATCGGGCGGGAACACGCTCTGGTAGGCGTCGTTCACCTCCACAGCGGGGTTGGCCCACCAGAGGAAGGTCTGAGGCAGCGGCGTGGGATTGCTCACGCGACCCTTTATCTCCAAGTAGGCGCAGCCAGGCCGCAGCGTAAAGCCGGCCATGCCTTTCTGGTGGAACATACGCTCTATCTCGTTCACCCAAACGGTCACCGAGCCATCTTCGTTCTCCACGATAGTAGAGTCGACGGGCATGTAGGTAGACGGGCGGTGATGCTGCGGCCAGTTGAACTCGATGCCGCCGCTGATCCAAGGGCCGCACAGACCGACGAGTGCGGGCTTGATGACATGGTTGTAATACACGAAGTGGCGTTGCTTCACCTTGTCGTAAGCCATCTGGATGCGACCGCCAAGCTCGGGCATGATCATCACCTTGATGTATTCGTTCTCCAGCCACACCACGTTCCACTCGTGAGGCGTCGGCACGTCGGCTATCGACTCGATGACAGGATAGGGGTACACCACCCCACTCGACCCCTGATACACACGTTTTTCAAGAAACATAGGGGCTTTCTCAGCCTTCCCCACCTCATAGGTAGGGATGGTCACAATTTCTCTCCAGGCTTTTACCATCGTAATATCTTATTGCATTAGGTTCATGTCAATTACTTCTGCAAAGGTATGAAAAAAAAAGCACTTACGCGCCCGCACGCGAGATTCTTTAACTTTTCTTTTAGAAAAACCCCGCATTCCGGGGCCATCAACCGCAACCGCGCGGGCTGGCAAATATCTTTACAATCAGATTTCAACGAAATGCTACAGAAATTGTGCCCCGGGCAAACTAGAAGTTTACCCGGGGTAAAAGGGGAGTTTACCCGGACTAAACTGCCAGTTTACCCGGGGTAAACTAAAAACGCTGTTTTTGGGCTGTTTTTGGGCATTCTAGGCGATTTTCGGTTATTGTGAAAAATCAAGACAAGCGCCCCTTCATGATTCTCAAACGGGATGCATGAAGGGGCGTGAGTTTTACTTCTTCTTAGGCTTTCGTCGTGCCCATCCTTCTTCGCTGAAGTCAGGCTCTTCGCCTTTTAGTTCGCGGGGAGCCCGCTTCATCAAGCTGCGCCAGTCATCCCTTTTCTCGCCGTAGTCGCGCCTCTTTGCAGGGCGTTCACCCTTGTCATAGGCAGCTTTCTTTCCATACGGTTTCTTGGGCTCGGCTTCGCTTCTGCCGCCTTTCTGCTCGTCCCGTTGCTTGTCTTCCGCATCGTTACAGCGCACCTGACGCCCCTTGAATCGGATACCCGAGAGCTGCGTCATTACCTTGCGGGCGTCGCGCTCAGGCACTTCAAAGTAGGAGATTGTGTCTAACAGGTCTATGTGGCCCACCTCCTGTCGCCCGCCAACGTAACGGTTCAGCGTCTGCATGAGCACGCCAGGGAAGAAGCCGTCCCTCTTGCCGAGGTTGATGAACAGGCGCTTGAAGCCTTTCTCCGGCTTGTTTTGCATCTTCTGGCGGTCTGTCTGCCACTTATCGTTGCCGTCGGTTTGCCACTTTCCGCCTTTACCCTTCTTGTTGCCAACCTCTACGGGCTTCTCTATCTCAGGCGCATCGGCATAGTAGGCAAGGAACTTGCCAAACTCCAGAGATACTATCTTCTTGATGATTTCCTCCTTGTCGATATATTCGAAGTAGCGGTTGATGTCCTGCATGAAGGGGCCTATCTCCTCGTCGTCGACATCGGTCTTCACAATCTGATCCATCACCTTGTAGAGCTGCTTCTTGCAAATCTCCTCGGCCTTGGGAATCTCGCCTTCCACAAACTGCTTACCGATTTCCTTTTCGATATTCCGAATCTTATGTTTCTCCTTGGTGTGGACAATACTGATACTGGTGCCCTTCTTTCCCGCACGTCCAGTACGTCCGCTTCGGTGGGTATAGTTCTCTATGTCGTCGGGCAGTCCGTAGTTGATGACGTGGGTCAGATCATCGACGTCGAGCCCTCGGGCAGCCACATCGGTAGCTACCAGCAGCTGCACGGTATGCTGGCGGAACTTCTGCATCGTCAGGTCGCGCTGTTGCTGCGAGAGGTCGCCGTGCAAAGCCTCAGCGTTGTAACCGTCGCGTATCAGTTTGTCGGCTACCTCCTGCGTTTCGAGCTTGGTGCGACAGAAGATGAGGGCAAATATCTTGGGATTGTAGTCAACGATGCGCTTCAAGGCGAGGTACTTGTCCTTCGCGTGTACCATATAATAGATATGGTTCACGTTCTCAGCTCCCTCGTTGCGCGAGCCCACGACGATTTCCTCGTAGTCGCGCAGGTATTTTTTGGCAACGCGTTCCACCTCGCGGCTCATAGTGGCCGAGAACATCAGCGTGGTATGGTTCTCGTTGAGCGAATCGAATATCTCGTTGATAGCCTCCGAGAAACCCATGTTCAGCATCTCGTCCGCCTCGTCAAGCACAATGTTCGTCACCTCTTCCAGATGTGCATAGCCGCGATTCTTCAGGTCGATGAGGCGTCCAGGCGTAGCCACTATTACCTGAGCCCCCTTCCTCAGCGCCCTCATCTGCGGCTCAATGGCTGCTCCTCCGTAGACAGCTTCTACGTGCAGCCCATCAATGTAGCGGCCACAGTCGCGCAGGTCGTCAGCTATCTGCAGACAAAGTTCACGCGTTGGCGAAAGGACAAGGGCCTGAGGAGCCTCTCCCCAGCCACCTTCCGCAGCAGAAAGTGCTATGCGCTGCAGCAACGGCAAGCCAAAGGCCGCTGTCTTGCCGGTTCCTGTCTGCGCCAACGCTATCACGTCGCGACGCTCTCCCAACAAGAAAGGAATAACTGCTTCCTGTACAGGCATGGGCTGTACAAATCCCATCTCTTCAATGGCGCGGCGTATTTGTACGCTGACGCCTAAT
>JAEEGJ010009391.1_pt1 | contig 26205 bp, 18 predicted proteins | sample 8958761 | NCBI WGS metagenome assembly JAEEGJ01 (sample SAMN16246546, study PRJNA631951) | gut metagenome | biome: gut microbiome; feature: rumen; material: RS-attached | host: Bos | place: Iran: Karaj | collected 2018-10 | reverse complement strand
AGTGTCTCTTCTATTATACACTACTTCAGAGGTTTACACAAATTTTAGGATAGACTCGTCAGTTGTAACATCTTCCATGATGTTGTAATTGAACGCACCGTTCATATCGAAGCTGATGTCGATAGACTTGTCCTCGTTCTGGTGGACTGTGACCTGACGGACAAGCATCCTCAGGTTTACATTTGAGATATGTCCGTCTGCAAGTATAGTTTCTATCAGCTCGGAAGTGTTCTTCAATTCCTCGCGGCGCTTCTTGCAGACCTCATCATAATGCCGCAGGTCGGATATCTTCTTTTCAAGTGAGCGTATATCCTCTTCACGCTTTTCGATCATACCGTTATAGACCTTAGCATGTTCGCGGTCATTGATTCGTTCAATGATAAGCTGTTCGATCTCGTCATGCTTCTGATTGATTTTCTCATTGTTGTGCTGTATCTCCCTGTCGTACTTAGGCTTCTTTTTCAGCCAGTTCTTGACGACCTTTTCGTATTTCGCGCTCTCGTTCTGAATATATTCGAGCAGTGAAACGATTTCGATATTTATCAGTGCATCAAGCTGTTCCTCGCGGACTGAATGCGGTGTGCAGTATTCCTTGCCGTAGCGGTGGTTGCTGTTACAGGTGTATTCAACGTACTCCTTATCCTTCCACCTCCTTCGTCGTGCGATTAGACTCGCACCACACTCGGCACATTTGATGATGCCTGCATAGCGATGAATGTTTCTTCCACACTGTGACCTTGGATTTATCTTCGACCTCTGTTCAAGCATGAACTGTGCCTGTTTCCATGTTGTTTCGTCTATGATAGGCTCACAGAAGTTTTCGTGTTTGAACTGCTCATCCTCTGGCACTGCTGTTATAGTCTTATATATCTTTGAGCTTACTGTCTTATGATTCACAAGAGTACCGTGATAAAGCTCGTTGGTAAGCATTCTCTTGACTGTCGTTTGTACCCACAGATACTTCTTTGATATGTCAGGCTTGTGGTCGGACAGCTTGCGATTGAAGTAATAGTCAGGCGACTTAATTCCGTCTGCATTCATTTTCTTCGCTATGGTAGTCAGCCCATATCCTTCGATGTACAGCCGGAACACTTCGCGGACTATCCATGCTGTTTCTTCATCAATACTTATCGTTCCTGTGTTCTTATCCTTAACATATCCCATTGGCAGAGTCTCGACTATGCCAGTGGTTTTCTGTTTCTGCCGCACTCCTGTGCGGACTTTCTTGCTTATGTCTTTGGCATAGAAGTCATTGAACAGCTGCTTGAAGCCTATTAGCATATCATCGTTTTCGTTTGTCGAATCTATGCCCTCGGTCACTGAGTAGACCTTTACGTTGTTCTCACGCAGGTGGTCTATGAACAGAGCTGTCTGTGTTCTATGCCTGCCGAGTCGGGACAAGTCCTTGACCAATACTATGTCGACCTTTCCCTCATCGACAGCAGTTTCAAGCTGACCGATGCCTTTTCGGTTGAAGGTCATACCGGAAACGTTATCATCGAAGCTCTCTCCGACGATATCATAGCCGTTCTGTTCAGCGTAGTCGGCAAGTATCTGCCGCTGATTTTGCAGACTGTTCATCTCAGTGTCCTCGTCACGGGACAGCCTGTAATATAGCCATGCTTTCATAATATCATACTCCTTTCCTGGCAGTCGCAGCACCTTGTTCGGTGCTACGACACACCATACCACAAATCTTTTCAGAAGTCTACTGCTTTTTCTTTATCTTCCGAAAATTCGACCTTTCCACTAAATTCTACCTGAGCAGTCTGTGCAGATTCCGACGAATTCAGATAGTCGTGTATCATAGCTTCAATGAAATTATCAAAGGCGGTATTATCGCCGTTGTATTTAAAACTTGCAATGCCAATCTTCGGTTCAGTTCTCGTTCTTCCCAATATACAACTCTCCTTTTATTTGTATCGTTCATGTTTCCTGTGTGATTTGAATTGTTCATTTTAACATTCTCCTTTTCGATAACGTATCGGCTTTCACGATACCCTTTCTGCAAAGGGTGTCACGTTTCATGACACCCTTTTGTATTATGAGCTGGAGTCACGTTTCGTTACTCCATGGTCTGACCGAACGAATCGTTCTGTCAGCTCATACCTTCCGCTATGGATGATATGCAGGTGCTGCCGTTTTGGCAACGCCTGTCGGTACTGAATGGTTCGTTTACCACCCGCCCTGATTCAAGGCAGGTGCTGTACGGTGAACGTTTTGTTCAGCGTCATCTCAAAGGGGGGGCCATTTCGGTCACCCCTTTGCTGAGCCTGCGTTTTGCCGACTCAGGTATGTGAGGTGGAGGTTCACCGCCTCATAGTTATGACGGGATATTTCATCCTACCTTACCGAATTCCCATTACGGGAACTCGGTCCTGAGCTGGGACTGAGTGCAGTCATGTTTCGGGACTACATCACACTCAAGTACCGTAATTGTAGTTGAGTGTACCCTGATTCAAGGTACAACGCCCCACGACTCCCTGTTATAGCAAACCGCCGTTTACCCCATGTGCATACCGAGCTCTTCCTTTTTACGGAGCTCCTTTGCGAGAACCTTGCGGTCAACGTGTTCCCGTGCGTACTCGATATCGTCGGAAGGCTCGTCATCAATCAGCGTAGCCACAGCAGCAATGCCATCGACGATATCAGGTGCAGGAGCTCTATCACTGCTACTGCTGAGAGAAGTCTGAAGTCTCGCTTCCTGTTCAACTCGTCGGAGCATTTCAGCTGCGATAAGGTATGCTCGTTCAGCTTCCCAGCCTGTGATGACAGGTTCTCTGCCGCCTGATTCAGCTTCGATACCTCTGCCGTCACGTTCTGTGACGTCTGCTCCTGAAACTCCTTTCCCTGTTCCAGTAACTGATCGTAAATTGTCTGCTGATTTCGCAGGTACAGTTTCATCTGTGCATATGTCATAGTCACGTCTGTCTGAGCCTTGATCTCCAACAGTGTATCTGTTAGCAACTTCAGCTGTGCTATTGTAGCCTGCCAGTTGCTGTCGGTGACGCAGACCATAGCTGGTATGTCCTGTGCCTCCTGTATATTCTGTTTGGAGGCTTCTTTCATTTCTTCGTATTTTGAACTCATATTCCATTTTCTCCTTTCTGTATTTCGCTTCGTGAAGCTTGTTGTCGCGGCATCGTCTGCCGTTAGGACAGGTGTATGTGATGTACTTGCGGCTGTCCTCCCACCGAACATCGTAGCCGTACTGCTTCATATAGAAGCGGAATTGTTTCTTTGACTTTGCTCTTTTCATGACCGCATCAATGGTATTGCTGAGATTCATCTTCCAGCTCTCACCGCGTATTGCACTCCTGTACTCGCCTGTGGTCACACCGTAAGTATGCTTTCCGAGCTCGAGCTGTGTGAGAGTTGTCACTCCGTACTGTCGACATATCTCATCACTGAGCTGCCGCAAGTTTTGCAGTGTGAACTTGTTGGAGTGGTACTTCAAACCTGTGTCGGCGTTGACTGCGTTCAGTATGAAGTGCGAATGTATGTGGTCGGCGTCGGTGTGAGTTGCCACTACAACTTCGTGACCTTTGAATGCTCGCTCCGCAAACTCAACTGCGATCTTATGAGCAAGTGCAGGCTCAATATCGTAGCCACTCGGGTGAGACTGGACGAAATGATAGTAGCGAATGCCGCCAGTCTTGCCGTACATCTCACGGGTGTTTTTGAACTCCTGATACGCTGTGGGCAGCGAACAGTTCAGAGCCGTCACATATTTTTTGCCCTCGGTCTTGTCGTCGCGGCAGATGTATTCCAGACTCTTCTTTCCGCCGCCACCGCCTTTCGTGCTTATCGCAGTGACCGTCGCCACTACTTCACCTCCCTCAGAAGCTGACCTATCATCTCCGTGACCTTCCTGTGCTCATCAAGAAGTGGTTGGAAGTTCACGGCGGTCAGCCTGTCCATGTTGGCGAGCGTAGCTATCTGATTGAGGTTACGTCCGATAGCTTTCTGCTGCCGAACTATCTCGTCGATACCATTAACGACGATTATTTTCTTACCGAGAGCGCACCGCATCACAAAGTCGTTCAGCTTCAATTCGTGCCTCTCAGCCAGTTCATGAACACGTCTGCTTTCTTCCTCTGTGCAACGTATCGCTATTGTGGTATTTCGTTTTCTCATGTTATCTACCTCCTTTTTCTTATGCCAATTAAAGTGGGTTCGGGCTTCTGCCCGACAAGCAAGGCGGCAGGCGGAATGCCAACTGCTATGCTTGCCTTCCCAGAAGGGAAGATTTTTTGTCACCACCGCCACTTTTCCCTCTGCCGATAGTATCTGTACGGTATCGCCACACTCGCTCCACGTTGCGCGACAACCGCTTTCACCGCAGCAGGTGGGATACCTTGCCCGCTTTCGTTGTTGGCGGCAAAAACGGCGCGCTTCGTGCGTGACAGTAACTCCGCCGTGACGGTAACTCTACCGACACGCAAAGCTACCGACACGCCCCGCAGATGAAGCTATATAGAGCTTTGTGAGCTGTCAGGCAACGTCTGCGTGACGGTAACATTTCTACCGTCACTACCGACACGCTCGCCGTTGTAGTGAAGAATAATAATGCGACCTTTGTGAACTCTTTCGTACTTGAAATCAATTCCGTATTTACTAAGTTCGTATCCATTCTGAACCAAGTCGCGCGTTACTCTATTCGGATATATCACTTCATCGGTAACTGTTTTTAGTTCAGTGACCAACTCAGTTGCAGTACCTTCAAAGTGAATTCGCTCTCTGATAAAAAGATATATGGCAGAGAGAACAATATTGTCGCGGCTCTTCTTCGGTGCAGCTTCGTTCTCAACTATCCAGCGCATGACATCTGTATCGAAGTGCATTTGCAGTTCTGCGTTCTCGAAGTCACGACCTACACAGTGTAGAGTTGCATGACCTGAACCACGTCGTGTTTCAACTAACACAAAACTTCCGTCTGCACTTCCACTGATACCTGTCGAACCAGAGATCATATTGAACGGATCGTTGTCCTTGCACTTGCGCGTGTGATGAATAAGCATTATGCAAATGCCTAAGCGATACGCGAGATGTTTTAGACCGATAAGTTCTTCATAGTCCGTACCATAGCTTGATTCAACATTGCTGCGTACCATTTGCATGACGTCTACCACAACTATTTTTAAGTCGTTGTGTTCTTTCTTGAACGCTTCTATCTGTTCTTCGAGACCGCTGCCTATCTTGTCGGCGGCAACAGCAAAGTGAAGTGACTCGATAGGTTCAGCATTCATCTGAAACAATCTGTCCTGCACTCGCTGATAGTTATCTTCCAAGCATAAGTACAAAGCTGTTCCCTGAATAGTATCACGTCCAAGAACAGTTGCGCCTGTTGCAATGCTGAGACATATATCCATTGCGAGCCATGACTTACGAACCTTCTGCGCGCCTGCAAGTACATACAGTCCCTGCGTTAGCAGTCCGTCAATGATGAACTCTTTTGGCTTGAATACTGTTGTCAGTATTTCTTCTGCGGTTTTCGTCTGTAACATATTACTCATAGCATTCCTCCTTTCTCATAAGATTCCCGAACACAGCCGACCGCTTTTTTCGCTACGGGCAACTGCTCGCGCGAACTATTTGTGTGGGCTGTGTCGGGCGGATATTTGCTCTCCCAAGTGAAAAATGTGGGAGCAGTATCTTTTATGCAAAACACATCGTTTTTGCATACTATTTTCGTTCCTAAGAACGACATTCCGAAATACAATAATGTTTTAACGAGAACCGCCCCTTTCTCACTAAAACTAAACATCACCTGTAAAGCACATAGAATAGGGCTTTGCAGACATTTCAATTCATAGCTGTTGTGTGATGACAGTTATGAATGATTTTTCGTTAAAAATGAGCGTTTCGGAATGAAAATGTGGGAGCAGTATCCTTTTGGCAATTTGAACTGTTTTTGGCACATAGATCAGACACATCACGAACGGGTCAGTACTAAAGCGCGCGACACATTACGGACCTGCTGCGGATTCACAGTGGTATCCGCCGCACTCCTGCCTGACCGAATCAGGAGCCGCCCGACTGCACATCGGACTCATAGGCAGCTTAAATGCTCGGCTGCCCTGGCACACTCCCATTGCCTGCGACGGTTTTATCACGCTCGGACTGTGGCTGAGTGTAAGTATCCGTTCCCGACTTTCATCGCTACTTCACACCTGCACTGTGTGAAACCGAAGATGTTATCGCTCGCCTTACGGGTCATCGCGCATCTTCAGGCTGGTACGGCTCACCACCCCACCATCGGAAACAACGTAACTCCTGATCCCTTATTCAATTGTCAAGTTAAGTTCAAGTCCGCAGACTCTTCCTCAGTTTCTATGATAGCAGACTTTTTTCAATGAATAAATGCGAAATGGAACTCACAAGCAATTTCTGTTTTTCATTTCAAAAAACTATCTTTTTTACATAAGATGTGGTATAATATTGGTAACTTATCTTTGGAGGCGAGACTGATGTATTTGAGCCGTGGACTCTATGTTTTCCCGAATAAGAACAGAATAAGACGCTTTATGTACGACGGAGAGGAAGCCACTGAGCTGCCAGCTATAACATTTGAGCAGCAGCTGATAGACTTTCTTGAGATTGATCTTGCTCCATTTAACAGACTTCTTGATAAACTAAAAGCACATACCAAAGAGAACACCAGCCCAGATGAACTTATGAGTGTGTGTCGTGCTGTTGGATATGCCGCTGAAATATTTTGCCAGGAAGAACCTGTTTACAGCTTCCTGCTATGTACGAAGCTGTATGTTGACAGTTATGATATATCAAGTTATGAAGAACTTTTTGAGTATAAGGATTACGCTGTTGAAATGCTGAGAGATATGGTACACACTCAAAATGTTTTCTTTACTATTGCCGACGCATATTGCAGAATTGAAGGCAGTCATGAGGAGAAGACCACCAAAGCATTTTTAGGCAGGGAAACTATTTTCAAGTGCCAATTTGAGCAAGTCATCGCTCATACTGATGTCGGCACGGAAATGTTTCAGATGACACGTCCTAAGCTGCCGTACAGCAGAGGTTACCGTTTTGACAATCTGCCTGCCTATATATGGTATGTTTTTCTGAACGCAATGGAATATGATACGAGTTTCAGCCAATGCGACTACTGCGGACACTTCTTCAAGCCAAAGACAAAGAAAAAGACCCGATACTGTGATCGGGTCAGGACTGATGACGGACGCACCTGTAAGCAGATAGGTCCGCAGCAGATGTATAAATTCAGGCTTCAGCACAGCAAGCTGCTAGCTGACTACGACAGAGCTATCAATCGCAACTACCGGCGAGTGGAGCGATATGAACTAAAGCTCGGAGACGAAAAGCAGGGCAAAGACTTGTCCTATAACGATTATGCCGACTGGCTCAGGGAGCTTCATACTGCGAAAGTGTCTTTCATGTCAGGGGAGATATCTGAGGAAGAGTTTAGGGAAGCTATTCATCGGATAGATTGAAAAATGCTATAAGATTAGCTGCAGCAATACTTCTTAGTTGCTTTTTATGCCTATTAATATATTATGATGAAAAAAATAGGGATTTTGTTACCGGATATTACAACAAACTTTGATTTGTAATATGATTATATATTAGATATTCTGTAGATTTTATAATAAATATATTGATTTATTATACTGATAATGATAAACTAAGTATTGTTTCTAACATAATTCTGCTACACACAACTATTATTAGATAGGGGTGATACAACACATCAAACAAATGCTGCAAGTAATATAAAAAATATGATATCAACAATTAAAGCAACTGAATCAATACGATATCAAGAATTGGAGGAAACATGTTTAAAAGAATAATGTCGATAATACTATCGGCGGCAACAGTTGTGGGTTTTATCCCACATATACCTGCAAAAGCTGAAGAGATAGAACTATATCCGTATACTCTTTTTGCAGGGTCAAATGAAGAAGATGCTATATCTATCAATTCGGATAATATTTGCATTAATGGAAATATTGCCACAAATGGAACAATAAAAACATCAACTCAGAGTTTTAATATTAATGGTTCAATAACCGAAAATGCTCATGAAGAAATCAAGGTGTTTTTTAATAAAATTGATAGTAAGTATTTTTCTTCATACGTAGACACTTATTTTGAAGATTATTTCCTTGAGGCTTCCAATATAAATGTTAATATTCCGATTGAAGCAGAAGGTGATATTAGTCTGATTGGAAATATTAACATTACAAGTGGATTAAAAGCACTCAATGATATAAAACTTACTGGAAATGTCAAGAATACTCAGAATTCCGCAATTTGTGCCAAGACAGGCGATATAGTAATTGATACTGATAATGTTAATCTGAACGGACTTGTTTATGCTCCAAATGGATGCGTTGATATAACAGCAAAGAATCTCAATATTAACAGTGTCATTATTATTGCCGACAAGATATCTATAACTTGCCCGAATTTGAATGCTAATTATGATACACAATTAGCGGGTTTTATCGGTAATGATCCTGAAATAGATGTGGATCTTGAAGTTGCGGCTTTAGCAGATTATATTGAAAACGATAATTCTTTAAAAATATATTGGAACACAACAGTACCCAAAGGCAACTTTGATATAAAGATATCTGATGATAATGTAAACTATCAATCAATTGGAACTGTTACAGATACAAGTACTTTTACATATTCAATCCAAGAAACATTTGCGAAGAAATATATTAAAGTTATTGAAACTACATATTATGGTGAGACTTACGAAACTGTACCATTTACAGTAGTGCGTGATAAAGATAGTTATGCTGTTCATGTTCTTGACAGTGACGATGATAAGTTGCCGGATATATATGAACTGAAGATAGGCACCGATCCGTATAATGCAGATACTGATAATGATGGATTGACTGATTATCAGGAATATATTTTTACACAAACAGATCCTCTCGTTTATGATTCTGTGATTAAAGGTGTTGCTGATGCTGATATAGACTCAGATGAAGACGGACTTAGTAATATTGATGAAATTACAAGAAGGACGTATCCTTGGTCTCCTGACTCAGATGAGGATGGAATTACCGATTATGACGAGATAAAAATATATTTTACAGATCCACTTAATGCTGATAGTGATAAAGATGGTATTGAAGATGGTTCAGAAGTAAATCTTGGTCTTGATCCTAACAATGCAGCAACACATGGTGTTCCTGATGGTGAGTATGTTGTTCCTCAACATATCAGTACAGATAGTGGCGTACTATCTTCTATAAATAAAACAGAGAGCCCTTATGAAATATCAATCGACATTAATACTAATGGTGACGCGGAAAAGGAACTTACGGTTGATTACAGCAGCTATTCGGCTGCGATAGAAAATGATGCAATGCTTGGAGCAAGCATTGATGTTAATATCGCAGATACTTGCAATCCTGAGAAAATTGTACTTAAATACGATATTAAAGAGAAGTATATCAATAACACTCTCAATATGTATTCTGCTTTAGATGAATTAAATGGAATAAAGCGGCTGAATATTTTTAGATTTGATGTCGAACAGGGAATGCTTTTGCCGATAGATACTGAGTTTGATGTTGACAATAATCAGTTGTATGCAGAGGTTGATCAAACAGGTACATATTGTGTTATGGACATGGAGATATGGCTCCATAATCTGGATGTTGAGCTACCTTCTGCTAGTAGTAATGCTGAAAGTATACCTGCATTCAAACCTGCACCTAGATCAAGTTCAAGCGTTGCACCTGAAATGGAACAAGAATATGTAAATGTTCCGATTGATTTAGTTTTTATTCTTCAGAATGCAGGTACTTCTGAAAGTGACTTTTTAAAAGAGAAGAAGAGCATTTCTTCGATATGCAGTGAAATCTTTGATAAGTATAAAAATATCAGGGTATATATTATTACCTATGATAAAGAAAATGCGTGTATTTATACAGAGAATATTCTTGGTAATATTAATTGGCTATTCGGTAATAGAGGAGTAGATATACCATATTTTACTAAATTATCTTCGATAAAGAGTGCATTAGAAAAAATCACATACAGCAGATACTCAAACTATTGTAACAGAGGCGCTGCTTTCAAAGAGTTAATAACAAATATTACATTACGTGAAGAAGCAGACAAGTTTATTTATCAGTTTATTAATGGCAAAACAAAATCTTTCAATAGCTATGATCAAATAAATGTTACAAATGGCGATTGGGGAGCCTATTCTGAAATAATGCCTGATGGCTTTTATTATGAAGATGCGACTTTCGGAAACAATATCAGAAAGATAATAGAAGATAATGGAGATCTGTTTATAACTCTGAGCGACGATACAGATACTGATATACTAAATCATATCAAAGGAAAACTGTCAACTCCGCTTCCTGTATATAATATAATCGTACCAACAAAATGGAAAAAGATCTCTCTTAAAGGTGCATTAGATCCTGAAAACGGTATTGATACTGACGATGATACTCTTACGGATTGGGAAGAAGTTGATACGTCGCGCCTTATCTGGAATGAAGATGGCAGCTTTGAGCTGCCGATATTCGATATCAGTGAAATCGTTACTAATTTGAAAAGGTTTAACACTGATGAGTATAAGTTCATTCTAAATCAGAATTCTTTAAATATAAAGCGTCATTATTTGCCTATCCTTTCAGATCCTGCAAGTAATGATTCTGATAATGATGGCTTATTAGATGATGAAGAGCTTTATTCAAATACAATGCTGCTTTGTTCAGATTCTGACAAAGATGGCTTGTCTGATGGTCAAGAAGTAGAATTATGGTTCGATCCAACAAATCCTAATCCTGATAATGACAGCTATAATGATAAAGAGGAATATGAAAACGATACAAGTCCGTTTGAACATGATTTAGATAGAAAAGAAGCAGCAAAAGCATTTGCTAAAGGTGCTGTTTTAGGTGAATTTGATGTTCCAGATAATATTCCTGCATTACTGGGACAAATATCAGGATCCTTTGTGCCTTTTGTAGCTGATGCAAGAGATTATTTAGCGGATGTGTTTGTTAATGGGGATACCAAAGCTGCACTTTGGGATCTGGGCGGTTTCCTTTTAGATTTAATTCCTGGTGGAGGTTCGGCAGGTGACGCTGCCAAAGCAATACCTAAAATAGGAAGATTTGTTGGTGCGCATTCTAAAGATGCGTCAAAAGCTATTAATGCAATATCAAAGTCAGCTGAGCATTTACCAGAATCAGAAAAGGTTCTTGCTAAAGTTGTAAAAATATTACCGGCAAGCTCTATCGATGATATTGCTGAGTCTGTTAAAAAGGGAAGTAAGGTTACTAAAAAAGAATATGATAAAATACTTGACGTATGTAAAGTCACAGGAAAGAACTCTGATGAAATTGTTGAAGCTACGAAATTTAAAAATTTCAGGCAACTCAAGAAATACCTTGGAGATCCCGGTAAGGATAAACAATGGCATCATATAGTTGAGCAATGTCAGGCGAAATCCACAAGAAGTGGATTGGATATATCTGAAATCAACAAGGTCTCAAATGTTAAAGCCACTCCCAAAGAGGTCCATAAAGAAATAAGTAAATATTACAGTTCTCATCAGCCTTTTGTTGGAGACAATAAAACAGTTCGAGATTGGTTAAATGGACAAAGCTTTGAGGAACAATATGAATTTGGAATGAAACGATGGGAAGAATCTATGAAGCAGTATGGATATCCAATTAATTAGTTGAGGAGAGAAAAATGACAATAGAAAAAGTTTTAGAATGCTGTAAAAAGAGAAAGGATATACTTGAACAAAATAAATCTATAAAAGAATATAATAAATACTATAATAAAATGAGAAAGTATGCCCGTTCTATAATTGATGAAAATAAACAAGATGGTTTATTGCCATATCTTAATGATAAAAGCGTTTCGATAAGATTTGACATTGCTATTCTACTATATAATTCGTATCCAGATGTATGTGAAAAAGTTCTTAAAGATATTTCTAATATGAATGTACAGACAGGTCTTCCTAAACATTTTGTAATTATTAGCATTGCTGCATATGATAATCTTAAATACGGTATACCAAAAGATTTTCCCTGATAAAAAAACGGGCGGCTGGATAAGCCGCCTGTTGAATATTACAACTATCGTGATCTATTATTTATGGAGATAACGGTTTTATAGTTTCATTTTATCCATTAAAAAAATAGGAGGAACCCAAAATGTATGAGGTATTATCTATAGAAGAAGCAAGTATGACACGATACGTGCATTTAAGAAATTGTGAAACAGGAGCAATTGAACATTGCTTTGATGATTCCGATGTACGTGATGAAGATCAGAAAGACTTTGGGTTTATGAAAGTCGGAGAACGCTATGATTGTAAGATCATGCTGTTTGGAGGTCCACTTGAACCAGATGAAGAGATCACAGAAAAGTGTATGGTGTGCAGACAAATCGGCCCTATTGAAAAACTTGGCTTATATAATATCATTCCAGTTGAAAGCGGAGGAAATATATATTATATTACCGATGATGATGCTGAAGAAATAGGCAATATTGATGAATTTGTTTATGTTGCTACAAGAAAAGATTTGGTTCAAGTCGATGATGTTATTTCTCCGCGACTTTTGTGGCGGTATAATGGATAATCCAGAAAACTTTTACGAACTTTTATTAATGATAAAACAGCGTCCCGGTGCTTTTTTAGGTGAGAAATCTGCATTAAAACTCAAAAGCTTCTTAGACGGCTTTGAATATGCAATGTGTCTATGCAACAATGATATCTTTACAATGAGTTATGCTGATTTAAAAAATTGGTTTGAAATGAAACACAACATCAAAACGACCGAATCATGGTATGATCATTTGATAAGTCTTTATGATGATGTTCAGGCGTTTGACGTGTTTTTCAGCGAAGCAGAAGATTTTTATAAACTCAATTAGAAAATCAAAAATATGGATTGTAAAACTGGGGAAAAGAAATGAAAAAAGATGATTTAGATTATGTTATAGAAGCATTAAAAAAGAGGGATGAAATACTTATAAATGGTAAACGTATAAGTCAATATAATAAATATTTTAGAAAAATGTGTGAATATACAAGAAAATTGATAAATGCTAATCGTCAGGCAGAATTACTCTCTTTTTTAGATAGTGATAATATCTCTTATCGGGTAGATGTGGCTGGATTGCTCTATAACTGCTATCCTGATAGATGTAAACAGGTGTTGAAAGAAATTTCTGAAATGTCGGTGGAAACAGGTCTTCCTAAATATTATATAAATCTAAGCGTATCTGCAGAAATGGCTTTAGAAATTGGCATACCAAAAGATTTTCCCTGATAAAAAACAGGCGGCTGTATAAGCCGCCTGTTGAATATTTCCACTAACGTGACATATCCCTCAGGTCCATATGTTCGCAAGGACATGCAGGTTCAAGTCCTGTTATCCGCACCAAAAGCAAAGAGTGCCTTAGCAAAAATTATGAGGAAGCATCAAAAAACTCATAAAGTTTGCTGGGCACTCTTTGTTATTGTATCACATAACTTAAGTAATGTCAATCCGGATTTAGGTCAGACTTCTTCCTGTATCACAGTATGTCAGTTGTAACATCTTCCATGATGTTGTAATTGAACGCACCGTTCATATCGAAGCTGATGTCGATAGACTTGTCCTCGTTCTGGTGGACTGTGACCTGACGGACAAGCATTCTCAAGTTGACGTTCGAGATATGTCCGTCTGCAAGTATAGTTTCTATCAGCTCGGAAGTGTTCTTTAGCTCCTCACGCCGCTTCTTGCAGACCTCATCATAATGCCGCAGGTCAGCTATCTTCTGTTCGAGAGAATGTATCTCAGCTTCACGCTTTTCGATCATATTGTTGTAGACCTTAGCGTGCTCGCGGTCGCTGATGCGTTCTATGATAAGCTGTTCGATCTCGTCATGCTTCTGCTTGATCTTCTCATTGTTGCGTTGTATCTCCTTGTCAAACTTAGGCTTCTTTTTCAGCCAGTTTTTGACGATTTTCTCGTACTTCGCACTCTCGTCCTGTATATATTCAAGCAGCGATACGATCTCGATGTTTATGAGTGCATCAAGCTGCTCCTCGCGTACTGAATGCGGAGTGCAGTATTCTTTGCCGTAGCGGTGATTGCTGTTGCATGTGTATTCAACGTACTCCTTGTCCTTCCACTTTCTGCGTCTTGCGACCAGACTTGCACCGCACTCGGCGCATTTGATGATACCAGCGTACCGATGAATGTTTCTTCCACACTGTGAGCGTGGGTTTATCTTTGACCTCTGTTCGAGCATGAACTGTGCCTGTTTCCATGTTGTTTCATCTATTATAGGTTCGCAGAAGTTTTCGTGTTTGAACTGCTCATCCTCTGGCACTGCTGTTATAGTCTTGTATATCTTTGAGCTTACTGTCTTGTGATTTACAAGTGTTCCATGGTACAGTTCATTTGTCAGTATACGCTTCACAGTAGTCTGCACCCACAGATATTTCTTTGAGATGTCAGGCTTGTGGTCGGACAGCTTTCTGTTGAAGTAGTAGTCAGGTGACTTAATTCCCTCCGCGTTCATCTTCTTAGCTATGGTAGTCAGCCCATATCCTTCGATGTACAGCCGGAACACTTCGCGGACTATCCATGCTGTTTCTTCATCAATACTTATCGTTCCTATGTTCTTATCCTTAACATATCCCATTGGCAGAGTCTCGACTATGCCGGTGGTTTTCTGTTTCTGCCGCACTCCTGTGCGGACTTTCTTGCTTATGTCTTTTGCATAGAAGTCATTGAACAGCTGCTTGAAGCCAATGAGCATATCATCGTTTTCGTTGGTCGAGTCTATGCCCTCGGTTACTGAGTACACCTTTACGTTGTTCTCACGCAGGTGGTCTATGAACAGAGCTGTCTGTGTTCTATGCCTGCCGAGTCGGGACAGGTCCTTGACCAAGACTATGTCAACCTTTCCCTCATCGACAGCAGTTTCGAGCTGACCGAGTCCTTTTCTGTTGAAGGTCATACCGGAAACGTTATCATCGAAGCTCTCTCCGACGATATCATAGCCGTTCTGTTCAGCGTAATCTGCAAGTATCTGCCGCTGATTCTGTAAACTGTTCATTTCTGAATCCTCGTCGCGTGACAGTCTGTAATATAGCCATGCTCTCATAATATCATACTCCTTTCCTGGCAGTCGCAGCACCTTGTCCGGTGCTACGACACACCATACCACAAAACTTTTCAGAAGTCTACTGCTTTTTCTTTATCTTCCGAAAATTCGACCTTTCCACTAAATTCTACCTGAGCAGTCTGTGTAGATTCTGACGAGTTCAGATAGTCGTGGATCATAGCTTCCATGAAATTATCAAAGGCGGTATTATCACCGTTATATATGAAATTAGCTGTCTTGATCTTCGGTTCAATTCTTGTTCTTCCCAATATACCACGCTCCTCTCATATTCTTTGTTCATATTTCTGATGTGATTTGAATTGTTCATTTTAAAAATTCCTTTCATTTTAGATTTGGGTTACCCCATATGCATACCGAATTCTTCCTTTTTTCTGAGCTCCTTTGCCAGTGCTTTTCGGTCAACGTGTTCCCGAGCGTACTCGGTATCATCGGCAGGCTCGTCCTCAATTATCGAAGCCATAGTTGCAACGCCGCTGACAATGCTATCAAGACCGATTGTGATATCACTATCCACTTCGCAACCTTCAAGCTGAGCCTGTGCTTGTATTCGTCGAGCTCTTTCAGTTTCAAGCCATATTGCTCGTTCAGCTTCCCAGCCTGTAAGACGAGATCTGCTGTTGCTTTCTTCAATTCCTTGGCTGCTAAAGTCGCGGTTTCCGACGTTTGATCCAGTATCTCCTGACAGGTCGCTATGGTATTCCTCTGCTCGGAGCGTACCGTTTTCAGCACCTGTTCTGTCTCTGCTTTCGTCGCCAAAACCGACAGCCGGCTGAGTATTTCCAGCTGCTCCTGCGACATCAGTTTGTTCAATTCTATCAGCGCTCTCCAGTTGGAATCGAGCACCAATACCGTTGGCTGAGTTTCCTCCGCAGCCGACAATTCCTTGTCGTACATCTGCTGCAATTCTTCTTGTTTCGAACTCATATTCCATATTCTCCTTTCTGTATTTGTCGCTGTGAAGCTTATTGTCACGGCATCTTCTGCCATTTGGACAGGCATATGTGATATACTTTCTGTTGTCCTCCCACCTGACACCGTAGCCCTGCCGCTTCATCATGTAGCAGAACTGCTTCTTGGTTTTGGCTTGTTTCATCACTTGGTTTATGACATTCATCAGCTCCCACTTGAAGCTCTCGCCGCGCTTGGCTGACCTGTACTCGCTGTCGGAGAGGTAGTCCCTGTTCATTTTCTTCTTTGGAGCATCAAGGACATGAACTCCGTACCGCCGACAGATCTCATCGCTGAGCTTCATCAGCTGTTCAACGCTCTCCTTGTTGGAATGATACTTCTTTCCGTCCTCGAAGCTGACAGAGTTCAGTACCAAATGGCTGTGGATATGCTCCCTGTCGATATGAGTTGCCACTACAACTTCGTATTTGTTGAAGGCTTTCTCTGCGAGCTCCACTGCAATTTTGTGTGCAAGTTCAGGCTCGATCTCATATCCGCTAGGAAAGCTCTGTACTAAATGATAGTACAACCGACCGTCAGGCTTGTGATACAAGTTCTTGGTTGCGGTCATTTCATCAAGTGCAGTCTCGGGCGAACAATTGACTCCGGTCACGAAACGCTTGTCCTCAGACACTGTTTTCTCCTTTCTGCTGACGTAGCTGAGGACGTTCCTCATTCCGCCAGCGGTCTGAGTTTTGTTGTTGATAAAATGGATTATGGGCATCACTTCACCACCTTTGCTATCTCACAGACTGCCGCTGTCACTGACCTGTGCTGCTCCACAAGCTCGTCCAGTCTGACAGAGTGCAGCCGTCCTTCGTGCGCCAGCATTGCTATCTGATTGAGGTTCCGCCCGATAGCTTTCTGCTGCTTTGCGAACTCGTCCAGCCCGTCAGCCACTACGATTTTCTTGTCAAGTGCCGACCTGAGAACGAAGTCGCTGAGGGACAGCTTGTTTCGCTGAGCCTTGTTGTGTATCCGCTCATACTCGTCATCGGTACAGCGGATAGTGATAGTTCTGTTTCTCTTTCGCATATTTCAACCTCCTTTGCTTCCGTTTCGTTTTTGTAGGGACGCGCCGACATTGAGACTTTCTGTCCGTTTTGACTATGTGGAGGCGCCATTGGGCGCGGCACCTCGCCGCAGGGGGCTCGGGGTTCGCCCCGACCAGCAAGCGTTCGGCGGACTGCCGAATGCGATGCTGGCATTTCATACCTCCGCTACCTGTACTGCTCCCTCAGCAGTGTTTTCTTCCTCCGCTGATAATATCTCCGCGGTACCGCCACACTCGCTCCACGTTGCGCGACAACCGCTTTCACCGCCGCAGGTGGGGATAACTACCCGATTTGTGTAGCCGCGGCAAAAACGCGCGTTTTTGTGCGTGTGTATACCGTCACCCTGAACCGCAAATGCCGTCACCCATATTTTTACCGTCACCCGCCTCAAACAAAGGTAAATAGACGTTTTCGGGACTTCGGGTGCCGGTATGGTCAGTAATTTCTACCCACAGCAGACTTCCGTTTTTACTGTCACCCGACTGGTCATAAACGAGTTCCAGTATTCTTGAGCCATGACTTCTTCGCATACTGAATAGTACTCCGTATACTTTTAATTCGTCCGTGTGCTGAACAAGATTTCGAGTCATCCAGTTCGGAGCATACTCACGACCGAAGCGTTTATACATCAGATTGCAGAGTTCTGTTGCTGAACCTGTGAAGCGCTTCTCATCGACCATGAGATCATGTATCGCGAAAGAGAAAAGGTCTGGCTTGCGTTCAGGCACATCGTCAACTACATTCCACCTGTGATTTGCAAACTCCAAGTTCAATTCAAGGTGTTCAATGTCACGACCTGCGCAGTGTAGCTTAGCTTTACCGCTGCCGCGATGTTGTTCTATCATGACCATGATACCGTCGACGCTGCCGATGATACCTGTCGAGCCTGAGACCATATTGAACGGATCGCTGTCATAACACTTGCGCGTATGATGCACGACAAGTATTGCAACTTTCAGCTTATCCGCAAGCGCTTTCAGTACAGAGAGCTCTTTGTAGTCTGAGCCATAGTTGACATCAGTGTTGCACCTGATTTTCTGAAGTGTATCGATAACAATTACTTTCAGATTCGGAAGCTCCTGTTTACTCTTTTCAAGTTCTTCCTCGAGACCATTGCCTATTGACTGCGCTTCTATTGCGAAGTTCAAGTTCTCACAAGGTTCATCTGTGAGATCGTATATCCTGTTCTGCAAGCGCAGGAGGTTGTCCTCAAGGCTGAGATACAATACCTGACCTGTATTTGTATCGTGCTTGAGAAACTGCTCGCCATTTGCAACTGACATACACAATCCAGTGCTAACCATGACTTGCCTATCTTGGGTGCGCCTGCAAGGATATACAGTCCGGGATACATCATTTTGTAGATAATGTACTCCTGCTTTTCCAGCGGTGTTGTCATAATGTACTCGCTGTTGTAGATTTTTAATTCGTTGCCTATAAAATCATCTCCTTTTTATCTTTACACACAGCCGACAGCTTTTTAGTTACGAGCAGTTACCCGCGCGAACTATTTGTGTGGGCTGTGTCGGGCGGATTTCTACTTTCCACAAGTAAAAAAGTGGGAGCAGTATCCTTTATGCAAATTGAACTGTTTTTGCATATGTTTTTGACTGCTCTGAAACGTTTTCCGAAACACAAATCCATTTTTATGAGAACTGACCTTTTCTCATAAAATCATGACTGCGACTGCAAACAGCGTAAAATAGAGGCTTGCAGACATTTTCACTCAAAACTGCTATTATGCCAGTTTTGAATGTTTTTCAGTTAGAAATGTGACTTTCGGAATTAAAAAGTGGGAGCAGTATCCTCATTGCATTTTGATGTAGTTTTGAATATATTCTAAGGCTGCAGATCACGAACGGATCAGTACAAAAGTGCGCGACACATCACGGACCTGCTGTGAGCTCACAGTGGTATCCGCCGCACCCTTGTCTGACCGAATCAGAAGCCGTCCGACTGCACATCGGACTCATAGGCAACCTAAATGCTCGGCTGCCCTAGCACACTCCCATTGCCTGCGACGGTTTTATCACGCTCGGACTGTGGCTGAGTGTAAGTATCCGTTCCCGACTTTCATCGCTTACTTCACATCTGCACTATGTGAAACCAGAGATGTTATCGCTCGCTCTTTCGAGGTCATCGCGCATCTCTGGGCTGGTACGGCTCACCGCCCCACCATCGGAAACAACGTAACTCCTAATCCCATATTCAATTGTCAAGTTTCTGCCCAAGTCCGAAGACTCTTCCACAGTTTCAATCATAACAGACTTTTTTCACATAATAAATGCGAAATGAAACTCAAAACATTTTTTACACTTTCATTTCAATTTGATGTGTGTTATAATAGTGGTAACCTATCTTTGGAGGTAAAACTTATGTATCTGAGCCGTGGACTGTACGTTTTCCAAAATAAAAATACTATTAGGCGCTTTATGTACGATGGAGAGGAAGCGACTGAGCTGCCTGAGATAACTTTTGAGCAGCAGCTGATAGACTTTCTTGAGATCGATTTGATGCCGTTCAACAGACTGCTTGACAAGCTGAAAGCGTATACCAATGAGAACACGACTCCTGATGAACTTTTGAGCGTGTGCCGAGCTGTTGGATATACCGCTGAGATCTTTTGCCATGAAGAACCTGTGTACAGCTTTCTGCTGTGTACAAAGCTGTATGTTGACAGTTATGATATATCAAGTTATGAAGAGATTTTTGAGTATAAGGATTACGCAGTTGAAATGCTGCGAGATATGGTACACATTCAAAACATTTTCTTCACTATCGCCGATGCATATTGCAGATTTGATGGCACTCACGAGGAGAAGACTACTAAAGCATTCTTAGGCAGGGAAACTATTTTCAAGTGCCAATTTGAACAGGTCATCGCTCATACAGACATCGGCACGGAAATGTTTCAGATGACAAGACCTAAGCTGCCATACAGCAGAGGTTACCGCTTCGATGATCTGCCTGCCTATATATGGTATGTTTTTCTGAACGCAATGGAGTTTGATGTAAGTTTCAGTCAGTGCGACTACTGCGGACACTTCTTCAAACCCAAGACAAAGAAAAAGACCCGATACTGTGATCGGGTCAGGACTAATGACGGGCGCACCTGTAAACAGATAGGTCCGCAGCAGATATATAAATTCAGGCTTCAGCACAGCGAACTGCTAGCTGACTACGACAGAGCTATCAATCGCAATTATAGGCGTGTCGAGCGGTACGAACTTAAACTCGATGACGAAAAGCAGGGCAAAGACTTGTCCTATAACGATTATGCCGACTGGCTCAGGGAGCTTCATACTGCGAAAGTCTCTTTTATGTCAGGGGAGATATCTGAGGAAAAGTTCAGGGAGGCTATTCATTGGATAGATTGAAAAAAGCTATAAGAATAGCTGCATCAGATATTTCTTAGTTGCTTATTTATGCCTATTAATATATTATGATGATAAAAATGGAGGTTTTGTTACCGGCTATTACTACAAAGATTGATTTGTAATATGATTATACATTAGATATTCTGTAGATTTTATAATAAATATATTGATTTATTATAATGATAGTGATAAACTAAAATATATTTTCAATAAACAGGAGGAATTCAATGGGAAACTTTTTTACAACGATGCAGATATATGACAATGGAAAAATGAGCAAAGAACAATTCGTTGATAATTTCTGCAAGAGATTAGCTACGGAAGGATATGTTAAGTGTGGTTGCGATGAAAGCGAGCTTTCGTATATACTGAAGTTTGCGGATAACTCTCAATGGGTGACTATCACGTCAGAGGACTACAAGGATGATATGGAGCTGCCTCGCAAGGACGTCGTAAGAATATCAAAAATGCTTGGAATGGCGTGCGTTCAAACTACTGTTATCGACAGCGACTGTGCTATTATGGAGCTCTACAACGAAAAAGGTGAGCAAGCAGATATGTTTGTTATTGGACGAGCTGATGACTATTTTGGCGACAATATACCACAGCCTAAAGAAAGCATATGGAAGCCTTTTTTAACGGAAAGTACTTCCTGGGACGACTTTAACAATCTCAAAAACGGCGATTATGTTTTCGTTGAGGACGGACTGTCTGAGCTTGCTCCTGTTATCGGTATGGACAGCAGGAATATAGTACTCGAGGCTGAGGAAGCTGTCGAAGACGCTCAGACTGTATTCCTCTATTTCAGAAAAGCTGCTGCAAAAAAAGAAAAGAAGCTGACACTAAACGCTGCATTCAAACAGGTTTTCGGCGAAGCGCTTGAACCGTTGGGCTTTGTGAAGATAAAAAGCAAGCACCCGTACTATGTACGGGTGGTAAATGGGGAAATTCTTAACATAATTACTTTTAATAAAGACTATAAAACTGAATTTTCTGTATTTGGCGGAATTGCAACATTATACCGGAAAGAGTTTAATTTTGATCAGAATGTTTTGAATAATATAAAGGTAATGAATGATACAGCTCAGTTTTATTATTATGGTGGATTTGCAGAATTGACTCAATCCTTTTTCGAAAGAAGCTACTCATTTTCTCCCGATGATAGTAGTTCTGTAAAACAAGCATTTTTAGAGGCTTTGTCTCAAACAAAGCAGTACATCATTCCTGTTATGGACAATATAGCATCGCTAAGAGATTGTGTGGAACATTTTATGATATATCAGTCACCTATTATGAATATTATTCCTGAAGAAGATGATCTGTTTGGTGACAATGAAAGTTTGCTATATTTCAAAATAGATGATCATAGTGATATGACTTATGAATTTTCTCAATATCTGACTTGCCATAAACAATTTACTGATTATAATACCCTTTTCAAACATTCAGAAGAATATCGAAAGGAGCTGATTCAAAAACGTGATGCAATATATAATAATAATGAACACTATCAACGTATAATATCAGAAATTTCATCAAGAAAGAAAGCTAATATCGAAAAACTACAGCAATATGGTCTTAACATTTAATAGTTGAAAGGAAAATATAAGTATGAAAAAGACTTTTTTAAGATGTATTTCCACTATTTTAGTATTCGTTTTAATTATATCAAACATTAATATATCATCAGTATTTGCTTCATTCAATAAATCATACTTAGATGTAATTAGAGAAGCTATGGGCGATGCTACTTCGGATAATCCGGCTGGAAGATGGTGGGAGCCTATTAAATATGATGGTATGAATTGGGGAGATTTCCATTATGCAGTACAAAAGCATATTAGAGCTAAAGATCCAAACATAGGTAGGACTGAATTAACCATTAATTTAAAAAGCGGTAAAATAGGAAGAGCAGATATATATAAAACGGTTGGAGATTTAACATATTTATGGGAAGTTAAACCTCTATCATACGCTTTCCCACCCAAACTGTTTTCGGCAGCCCAACAATTATCCAGCTATGTGAATAGTAATTCAACTTATAGATATGGTAATACAGATGGTATAAATATACCAAGCGATTCTTTTATTTTAGGTAATTATAGAGTTAGCTATAATTGCGTGAATAACGGATTGATCTACTATTGGTTTGAACGTACAGCCCCCATTCCACAAAGAGATCCAGCGTTAGTTGCAGAAAAAGAAAAGGAAAGAGCTAAAGAGCTTAATCTTGAAGTTAGAAAACTGGTTATTAATGGCGTAGCATATGAAAATATAGCTGATTTGGTAAGACAAACTCAATCAGCAATAAAAAAAGCTGACGAGATTAATGAGTTAGAAGAAATCCGTGAAGAGTTAGTTGAGTTAGATAAAGATACATGTTTGATTCCTAAAAAAACAGCTGATAAGGTATTTTTATTAGCTTGTGAAATTGCAGCTATTGAACTTGGAAAAAACACTTTAAAAAAAGTGTTGAAAGAAATGACAGACAATTACAATTCTACTGAGGAATATGTAAATATACTGACATTAGCATCTTGCATAGCAGAAGATATACTAATAGATACAACAACAATTATTCTTGCTGGAAAAACTTATGTAGTTTTAAGTGCTAATGATTATAAAAAAATCCAATCTTTTATTGACTTGCTTCCTATTTATAAGTCGCTTAGTTTAAATGAATTTGATACTTTTTTCAAAAGCCATAGAAGAGAGAACTTTGATATAGACCTAGAAAGTATAACACCTGAAAAGGCAATAACTGGGATAAATAAATTAATAAAGGAAAAGAATGAAGCTTATAATTCAGCTGAGAAGGCAGCTCCACAGCGTGATCCGCTTATAATTGATTTAGACGAAGTCGGTATAGAACTGACTGATATTGAAAACGGTGTATATTTCGATCTTGATGATAATGGATATGCTGAAAAGGCTGCTTGGATCGGAGAGAACGATGGCTTCCTTGCACTTGATGTAAATGAAAACGGTATTATTGATAACGGAAGTGAATTGTTTGGCGATAAATTCGTAATGCCAGATGGTAGAATTTCTCAGACTGGATTTGAAGCACTTTCAAGTCTTAACGAGAATGATGACGACTTAATTGATGAAAACGATAGTGTATATAGTAAACTATTAGTATGGATAGATTCAAATCATGATGGAATTACAAATGGAGGCGAATTAAAAACACTGCATGATTTAAACATACAGTCAATAGATTTGAATTGTGTATATGACGGAACTATCAATGCTGAAACAGGTACAATGGAAGCTGAATCGTCTATCGTTAATTATAATGATACTACAAATACAAAGATAAGTGAATTCTGGTTTAATATCAATTCAGCTGATACAATGCATGAAGGCGAAGAAACAGTTGGAAATGTTCCGAATCTTGAAGAAGCATTAGAGAATGATTTAAATGGTGAACTTACTCTCTTATATGTTAATTTCAATCTTGCTGAAAGTATTGCTCAAAAACGTTATTACTTAAAGAGAATACTTTATAATATAACTAATGCAGAAGAGATTGCAGCTGATAGCCGTGGTGGTAATATCGACGCTCGAGATCTGCATGTTATTGAGCAGTTTATGGGACGTGAGTTTGAAGGAGTCGACGGAAAGAATCCAAATGCTAATGCGGCAGCTATATTAAAGCCTTTGTATAACGATATTGAAAACTATTATTATACTATTGTTAATCTTCAATCAGCTTTTGCCGTTAATAACGCCTTTATTCCTGAAGTTGAAGATACGAATGGTAAAATTGACTTGAATACCGATTTTTATGATTTGTATCTGAAACAGAAAATTGAGAGCAACGAAAATGTTGATGTTCTTATATATGATCTTGGCAATTACATTAAAGCATTTGATGCCATTAATGGAACAAATGTGTTTGAAAGATTCAGTAATAAATATTCTCAGATTTCAGACCATTATCAGAAAATTGTATCAATTATAAACAATACCTATAGTTATATTGGTACGTATAGTGACGATCAAATCAATACAGAAGGAACAAACAATTTAGTATTTGGTGAATACGGCGATGACATATTTGTGGGTGGAAAAGGCGATGATACATACTGTTTTGATTATTCTCATGGAAATGATGTAATTAATGATAATTCTGGCGAAACAAAACTCGTATTTACTGATGAGTTAAGTTCCGATGATTATGAAACAGGTATTTCTATCTTAGACAATAAAGTTGTATTCACTCTAACAAATATAATAAGTGAAGAAACGATTTATTTACCTGATTTTATCTCGATGTATGATAGTTACAAAATAATATTTGATAATTCTGAAGCAACTATTGGCGGTGGTGAAGCTCAGGAGACTATAAACGGTACTGACTGTGATGATTATCTTGAAGCAAGCGACGGATTCAATGTATTCTATGGCGGCGACGGTGAGGATACTATCGCAGGCGGTGCAAACATCGATATTATGTACGGCGGCGAGAACGATGATACGCTGCTCGGCAGAAACGGTACAAACATAATGTACGGTGAAGGCGGAAACGATAAGATCTATGACGGCGATGATTCCAGCTACCTCAGCGGCGGAGAAGGAAATGATGAACTTTATGGAGGCGGCGGTGCAGATGTTCTCGACGGCGGTTCAGGAAACGACTTCTTACAGGGAGATCACGGCAACGACACATATATTTTCGGAAAGGGTTATGATGTTGATACTATCGCAGCTTCATCAGACCTTCATAAGATAATAATTCACGATTATCGTGTCAGTGATATGAATAACACAAGGGAAGCAAACAAAGATCTTGTTATAGACTTCGGCAAGGATACCGGTGACAGACTCGTTGTCAAGGCGTTCTTCGACTACAACAGCAATCGTGACTATAACTTCGTTTTCGATGACGGAACTGTTCTCGGTCAATATGACATTACTGCAAAGTCTGCTCCTATCTTTGGTACAGACGGCGACGATTACCTTATGGGTACAAATGACGATGATACTATCGACGGCGGTGCAGGTGATGATAACCTCTGCGGAAGCGGCGGTGTGGATACATACATCTTCGGCAAGGGCTACGCTCACGACACTATCAACGAATGGGGCAGCGACCACAGCGTTGTTGAACTAAAGGATATTGCTTCTGATGAGATAACAGTATCAGATCAGTGGGGCTCTAATCTCCTTATCGCTGTGAACGATACCGAGGACGTGCTTACTATCAGTAACTTCAAGTGGGGACAGGCTTCCTATACATTCAGATTTGCAGACGGTGCAGAAGGCTATGTAGATAAGGATACATGGCAGCTTGTTCTTACAAAGCAGCCTGATCCGGTTGAGGATGATGCTTCTGAAGTAGTTATAAGCAATAATGATAGTGAAATAACATCTGAAGCTACAATTGGTATTACTGAGAATTCGGATTCTTCAATGTTAGAAGAAAACGCAGAACCAAATAATGACTTCACTAATGAAGCAAATGCAGCATAAGTAATAGAACACAGGTCAGAGAAATCTGACCTGTGTATTTTTCCAGTATCGTGACATATCCCTCAGGTCCATATGTTCGCAAGGACATGCAGGTTCAAGTCCTGTTATCCGCACCAAAAGCAAAGAGTGCCTTAGCAAAAATTATGAGGAAGCATCAAAAAACTCATAAAGTTTGC
>JAEEGJ010009389.1_pt1 | contig 26207 bp, 22 predicted proteins | sample 8958761 | NCBI WGS metagenome assembly JAEEGJ01 (sample SAMN16246546, study PRJNA631951) | gut metagenome | biome: gut microbiome; feature: rumen; material: RS-attached | host: Bos | place: Iran: Karaj | collected 2018-10 | reverse complement strand
AGACAGGTCAACCCGATTTTGGACACATCATCATCAATTATATTCCGCGTACCTTGATGGTGGAGAGCAAGAGCCTGAAACTCTATCTCTTCAGCTTCCGCAACCACGGCGACTTCCACGAGGACTGCGTCAACATCATCATGAACGACCTCGTGAAGCTCATGGACCCTCGCTACATCGAGGTCGTCGGCCTCTTCGTGCCACGCGGTGGCATCAGCATACACCCTTTCGCCAACTACGGCCGACCCGGCACCAAGTATGAGGCTCTCGCTGAGCATCGCATGACCAACTACAAGCTATGAAGCAGATTCTGCTCATCAACGACGTCGTAGGCCACAGCCATGTGGGCATGGTGGCCATGTGGCCCATACTCACCTACTACGGCCACGCCGTCTACAACCTGCCCACCGCCTTGGTGAGCAACAACTTCGACTACCGCGACTTCTCGGTCATGGAGACCACCTCCTACATGCGCGACACTATGCCAGTGTGGCAGAAGCTGGGCTTCCGTTTCGACGCTGTATGCACAGGCTTCATGTTCAGCGACGAGCAGGCACGCCTTGTGGCCGACTACTGCCGGAGCCTTGCAGCCACGGGCACGGCGGTGTTCGTCGACCCCGTGATGGCCGACAGCGGCAGCCTCTACAACGGCCTCGATCAGCGCCACGTGGAGCTCATGCGCGACATGGTCAGCGTCGCCGACCTCACCTTCCCCAACTACACCGAGGCATGCTACCTCACCGGCACCCCCTTCAAGGTCGAGGGAATGACGTGGGACGAGGCCTGCCACATGCTCGACGCTGTGGCCGCCCTCGGCGCCAAAGCTGTGGTCATAACCAGCGCCAAGGTCGACGGTCAGTCGTGTGTCATCGGCCGCCGCAGCGACAGTCATATAGCGGGCATAGCCCAAGAACATGGCGACGGGCGCTATTTCCGCCTCGACTACGACGAGATACCGCTCACTTTCCCCGGTACGGGCGACATCTTCTCCTCCGTCCTCATAGGCCACCTGATGAACGGTGAGACCCTGCGGCAGAGCACCCAGACCGCCATGACAGTGGTCAGCCGCCTGATAGAGCACAACCGCCATCAGGACGACATCCGCCTCGGCATCCCCATCGAGCAGTGCCTGCACCTGCTTTGATGCGCTGCCGATTCTCAAGAAGTATTAGTATAATGCCAGTCGGCTACGGAGCCTCTCCGACTCCGCTCCGTAGTCGCTCCGACTGTTTAACGGTTTTCTTTCGAAGGAATGTAGGACCGATGTCGGAGAGGGGACGGTGCGGATTCGGCCCGCTACCGGCGTTTCGCTAACAGCGCTCCGACTCCGGCAACGGGAAGCAGCGTAAGTATGATGGCCCACCAGTTGACGACGTTGGCGTGCTCTTCAATCACGTAGTCGCCCTGTATCATACGGTCGGCGCTGACCATGTGCTCCGTCGTCTGGCCGCCGGGCAGCTGTGTGCGCCACAACACCCATCTGTCGAGTTCCCAGAGGTCTCTGGCCTGCCGTAGGGCCTCGAAGCCCACACTGTTGATTCTGTTGATGAATTCCAGCTCGGGGAAGGCTGTGGATACATTGCTTGCCGATTTGAATTCGTTGGGCAGCTCGGCGAGGGTGAGGACTAAGAGGGTGTCGTGGTATTTGTCCAGCAGAGCTCGTTGCGTGCTGTCGCATACGGCGGCATAAGCTGCCATCTCTTTCTCGAACAGGCAGTGGCTCCACCACCTTACATATTTGGTGTTCAGATTGTCGAGCATGCCGTAGAGGTCATTGCCGTTCCAGTCGGCGGGCAGCTCGCTGTGGGAGAAGAGCAGCTGCTGCTCGTCGGGAGTGAGGTAATCACCGATGGGTACCGGCAGGCTGTCAAGCTGTGGGAAACGGGCCGTGTAGTTGTAGCGTGTGGTGAACCAGCGGAAGCTTTTGTCTACTGTCACCTCGGGTTGCAACAGGCGCGGCATGCTGTCGTGTTGCACGCTCCATCCGCCTTTGGCAATATCGATGGTGTAGGAGTAGCGCATGGTGTCTTTCTCGCTGCGGAAGTCGAACGGCAGCGGTGTGGCGAGGCTGTCTTCCTGCCACCCTCTGAAGAGGGCGGTGTCGCTGTGTGAGGTTAAGATGCTGCGTGAGCCGTCAAGTTGGCGTGTCACGCTGTCGGTGGCCACATAGTGTGCGGCGCACGAGGCAAGCAGCAAAGATGCCGCTGCGATGATGATTGATTGGCGTTTCATAATAATGTTTTTGTTTGATGGTTTCGGATTGAATTGCGGTAGCCGGTCAGCGGAGCAGGCAGGTTGTCGGGCGAGGACGGGAGCGTCGCGCTGACGGTCTCGGCGAGGGTGGGCTTAGGCGTGTCGGCTACGGGTAATGCCAGCGGTACTATGGCCAGCAACAGGCATGCTGCTGCCGCCACTATTGCCCGGCGTTGTCTGCTGCGGTGCATTTTGCGGCGCATGCCAGTGAGGATGGCGTCGGTGTCGGGAGTGTCGACAGGCTGGTGCTGTATTTTTTCTATGAGTTCATTGTATTCCATATCGTTTCAGTTTTTCGCGGACGGCGGTGCGTGCCACGTATAGGTTGGCTTTCACATGGTCAGCGCTCATGCGGGTGGCTATGGCCACCTCGTCGGCGCTGAGGCCTTCTATTTCGCGCAGCTGGTAGACAGTACGCTGTTTGGGTGGCAGGGAGGCGACGACTTGTTGCAGCAGGCTTAGGAGTTCGTCGGCAGCCATATCGTCGGGGCTTACTGCTTCGGTGGGCAGGGCGATGATGAGCGAGAAGTGCCGGTAGCGACGGCGCAGCTCGTCGTAGCAGCGCCGGGCGCAGATGGTGCAGAGCCATGTGGACAGGCTTTTGCTCGGGTCGTAACGCCGCGAGTGCTTCCATAGGCGTATGAAGGTCTCCTGCACGGCATCGCTGGCGGCGTCGCTGTCGTTCAACAGGCGGTGGGCCAGACGGAAGAGGCGTTCGCGGTGGCGCTCGATGATTTCGCGTAGGGCTGCCTCACTTCCGCCACGTAGCTGCTGCATCAGTTCTATGTCCGTTGAGCTGTTCATTTGCCTATTATACGCTCTAACCGGTCGGAAGTAAAATCAATATTCACGGATTTTGCCGTCGATGGTGCGGCGGTAGAGGGTGAAGTGGCCCTTCACTTTCTCGAGGAAAGGCGACAGGGCGTGCGTCGAGCGCCCGTAGTGGTCGTCGTAGATGACGCAGAGGTGCTTGCGCGAGCGCGAGAGGGCCACGAAGAGGCGCCGCGCGTCTTCCTGTATCTGCTTCTCGGTCCAGTTGTGGGCACCCGGATAGCAGCCGTCGATGGCGTGGTATACTATCACGGTGTCGAACTCAAGTCCTTTGGCCTTATGTACTGTGGAGATGATGTAGCGCTCTTGCAGCGAGCTGCCGCACATGTCGGCTTCCTTGCTGGTGCATAGGTCGGTGACATAGCGGTCGAGCTGCAGGCGCAGGGTGGGGTAGAGCTCTGGGCGTATGACGTCGGTCTCTATGTAGTGCAGCAGGTGGCCCCATTTGTCCACCGTATCGCCGAGCCTGTCGTAGAAATGGGACATTTCTTCGATGATGCCGCTGCCGTCGTCGTGCATGCGGTCAAGGGCATGTCGGTAGACGTCGGCGTAGCGTTCGCGGAACTTCTCTATCTGCTTGCGGTGGCTCTCCATGAAGAGCGCCTGTTTGGCGACAAGTTGCGTGGCATTGAGGTGGCAGAAGTTGAGCAGCGATAGTGTTGCCATGATGTCGTCGTCGGCCTGGTGGCTGTTCTGCCCTTCGAGGTGCAGCACATCAAGCAGGTGGCCGAGCTTGTAGTGGCGCAGGCGCGGACGTACGAGGCGAATATACTTAAGGGTGTCGAAATAGCGCGGACAGACCTCTTCGAGTTTCGGCAGGTTGCCTTCCCGCAGCAGGTTGTTGCGCAGTATCTGGTAGTCGTACTCTACGTTGTGGCCCACGAGGACTTTGCCTTTGCAATAGTTCATGAACATCTGTAGACCTTCGGCGCGTGGATAGCGCTTGCTTGTGCGGTAGACCTCAAGCATAGGGTTGGGCTTGCCGCCTACGGTGGCGGGCAGCTCTTTGGCTGTCTCGAGAATTATGTTGAAGGGCTTGCCTACAACCTTGCCTTGCCGTACACGGATGGCGGCAATCTGTATGATGTCGTCGTTGCGGGTGTCGAGGCCTGTTGTCTCGGTGTCGAAGATGACGAGCTCCTCAGTGTCGTAGGCGTGGACGAATGCCTGCAGGTACGAGCTGTCGGGGTGGAGCAGGAAGTCAGTGGGCAGCATGGCTACGCGCCGCAGGTCGCGCATCAAGGCACGCGCTGCAGTGTAGGTGGGTGTCACTTTGAGGCCCCAGAAGAGGCGCGCCCATGCTATGAAGACACTCTCGTCGGCCAGCACGCTCAGATGCGCCAAAAGAAGCCTTATGGTGGGTTGCGAGAAGAGGTCGGTGCCGCTTATCTTGAAGTGCTCTATGCTTTGCGCCGTCATGGCGTCGCTAACCTCGTCGGCCTCGCGGTTGGTACTTACCAATATTGCCACGCGCCCGTCGGGATTGAGGTCACCATAGCGCTTGGCAAAGCGTGCAGCGTAGTAGCTCTCCAGTTGTGCGTCGCCTACGTTGAGCAGACAGACGTCTGCTGGCTGTCTCTCGGCGTTGTTGTCGGTTGAGGGCAGCAGTTCGCGCCGTATGCCGAGATTATGCACGGCAAAGTCGTTCTGCAGGTCGAGCAGATACTTCGGCGAGCGGTAGTTGGTGTGCAGATAGTGTATATTGCCTGTGCAGCGCTGCTTCAGGGCTTCGAGGGTCTCCAGCTTGGCTCCGATGAACGAGAAGATTGCCTGTTGCTCGTCGCCGAGGTAGACGATGGTGGCGTCGTCGGCGACCAGCAGGTCAATCAAAGCGAACTGCAGTGCATTGAGATCTTGAACCTCGTCAACCTCTATCCAACTGTATTTGCTGATTGCTGAAGGTTGACTGTTTAAGTAATCGTATGCCAGCACCAGCAGGTCGTCGTAGTCGAGCAGGTCGTTGTCGGCCTTGTATTGCTGGTAGGCTTTTGCCAGCAGCATGGTGTTGGCGGCAGGCAGTTCGTAGAGTATGCTGTAGCGTGCCGTCAGTTGGTCAATGTCGTTGTAGATGTCGGCCAGCGAGTCTTCGTCGAATGGGCGTCCCAGCACGTCGCATAGTTTCGCCATGGCGCCGGTGTGCAGCAGTTCTCCATGCAGTATGAGGTCGCCGCGCACGCCCAGCGTGAGTTGCCATAGTGCATGCTGGTATCGCATCAGTTCCGTGCTGCGGCTCTTGATGTCGAGGCGTTTGCAGAGTTCCTCCTGTATGATGCTGTCCACGTCGCCTTCGTCTATGATGGCACTATTGTGGTTCACCAAGCCGAGGTTGAAGAGCATCTGCGAGCAGTAGCGGTGTATGTTGCCCACATAGAGGTCGTCTGGCACGGGATTGCCGGTGCGGTCGGCGATGCGCTGCGCCATCCCCTTGGCGGCACGGTTGGTGAACGTGAGGCACAGCATATCCTTGTACTCCACTCCTTGCTCGTGGGCATGCACCACGCGCTCAGTCAGTATGTCCGTCTTCCCGCACCCCGGCGGCGCCAGCACCAAGTGCCGTCCGCCACTGATTTTGATGGCTTCCTGCTGCCACGGGTCAAATTGCCGCTCTTGCATTTCTCTGCTTCTTGTTGCCCAGCCACCATCCCTGGTGCCTAAATTTGGATATACGGAATTTGACGTTCATTTTACAACAACAACTTTCTGTGCCGGACGGTCACCGACTTTAACCAGATAAACGCCGGAGGGTATTGTTTTATTGCTTGAGTGTTTGAATGTTTGAGTGAGACGACCGACTATGTCGAAGACCTGCACGGTCTCGTTGTCGGCACCTTCGACCACGATGCGGCCGTCCATAACCCATAACCTATAACCCATAACCTCCATGTCATCGATGCCGTTGCAGTCCTCGATGATATTGGCGAACTGGCTCCAGACGGAGTCGGCGCGGTAGGCGTCGGCGGAGCCGCAGGGAACGATGAGGGTGGCGGTGTACTCGCTGAAGGTGCCGTTGCCACGATACTCGACGAGCGTGGGCGGCACGGCGCACTCGAGCACAAGGGTGTCGAGCGGCGAGTTGTCGAAGAGGCTCCAACCCAGGGTGGTGACGCTGGCGGGCAGGGTGACTTTGTGCAGGCGGGGGCATTCGGCGAAGACCTCATACCCGATGGTATGCACGTGCGGCGGCACGACGAAGGTTTCGAGGCTGGTGCCATAGAGCAGTATTGGCTGCATCTCCTCCAGGTTCTCAGGCAGATGCACATAAGTGAGGCTGGAGCATTCCATCAGGACACCGGAGCCGAGGTAGGTCAGCCCTTCGGGGAAGATGACGCTGTCGAGGTGCAGGTCGCCGCGGAAGGCGTCGACCCCTATCACTTCGAGCGACGGGGGCAGGTCGATGCGGCGCAGGTTGGTGTCCTGCTCAAAGGCCTGATGGTCAATATAACGCAAGCCTTCGGGAAGGGTGATGTGCTCAAGAGCGAGGCAACGGCAGAATGCGCGCCTGCCGATGGTGTCGAGTCCCTGGTGGAGGGTCAACGTCTGCATGTTGATGCAACCGAGGAAGCCGAACTGCTCAATGACGCTCACACTGGCGGGGATGTCGAACGACTGCATTGCGTAGCAGCCAGCGTAGCAGCCGTATTTGATTCGGCTCACGCCGTCGGGGATGTTGACCGACTGCATGGAGCTGCACATATAGAAGGCAAAGGAGCCAATGACACCCACCGATGACGGCAGTACCACGGAGGTGATCTCGCCGCACCGCCTGAAGGTTTGATCGGCCACAGCGGTGACGGCATACATCGTGCCAAGGTAGGGCACCGAGTCGGGCACCGTGACGGCTCCCACGGGCTTGGTGTAGCCCTCCCAGGCGTCGACGTTGGCGTCGCTGACGGAACTGGAGACGCCGACGGGGTACAACGGCGGCACCACGGAAGCGTTGCCATCAGCGTCGACGATATAATATAGGGTAGTGCCCTGATGAGTGTAGGGGAAAATCTCGGTGATGTTCATGAAGCGGCCCCAGTAGGAGTGGGCGCGGTAGGCCGCCGCCGAGCTATTGGGGACGACGAGGATGGTGTGGTAGTCGTTGAAGATGCTATCGCTGTTGGGTACAGCGGGCGGCATACTGCAGCGGAACACTAGGGTGTCAATCCTCGTGTTGCCGAGGAATACACTGTCACCAATGCTGTCGAGAGACGCAGGGAACGTCAGGCTGTGCAGGCTCGGGCAATTGACAAATACCTTGTCGCCAATCGTCGCTATGCCCTCGCCGAGGGTTACTTTGGAGAGATTGGTGCAGCCCCAGAACACTTCGTCGGGAATCTCCATCATCGTTCCCGGCAAGGAGACGGTGATGAGGTTTTGGTTGTCGCCGTAAGCCACTATGCCCATCGTGGTGAAGCCCTCGGGCAGGTTGAGGGTGGAACCCAGCAAGCTGTCGTACTGGAAGGCGAAGCTGTCGATTACCGTCAGCGTGGAGGGGTAGTTGATGTAGCGCAGGTTACCGCATTGACGGAAGGAGCAGAAGCCAATGGTGTCCACTCCCTCGCCAAGCTGTACGAACTGAAGGTTGTTGCATTCGGCGAAAGCCCAGCTGCGTATGGTGCCTACGCTGCCGGGGATGTTCACCCTCGTGAGCGAGTCGCAACGATAGAAAGCATAGTCACTGAGGGTGGTTAGACCGGTGGGAAGGCTCACCAAATTGGGGCCAGCGCACCTGGCGAAGGCGTACCAGCCGATGGTGCGCAGGCTGTCGGGGAAGTTGATGGTCTGGAGGGCGGAGCAGCCGGAGAAAGCATAGCTATCGATAAGGGTAATCCCTGCGGGGAGGTTGACCGATGCCAGCAGGTTGTTGTTCCAGAAGCAGGCGTATGGGATTTCGGTGACGCCCTCGGGGACAGTGAAGGAGGTCAGGCTGCAGCACTTGGCGAAAGCATACTCGCCGAAGGCTGTGACCGCGGTGGGCAGCGTGACCGATGTCACCAGCTCGCAGTTGTAAAAGGCGTCGTGGCCCACTTCGATGACGGCGTGCATCGTGCCGCCGAAGGGCACCGAGTCGGGCACCGCGACGGCCCCCGACGGTTCGGTATAGCCAGTCCAGGTGGCATCATTCGGCTCGTCGTAGTCCGGCCACAGCGGCGGCACCACCACGGCGTCGCCCGCCGAGTCAATGATGTAGTACAGCGTGTTTCCCTGATAGCTGTAGCTGAAAACAGAATCCTGAGCCTTCGCGCCCAGCACCGCCATAGCGAGGATGACTGCAAATAATACTTTCTTACCCATGATGATAAAATGTTTTAATCCGTTTGCAAAAATACATACTTTTGTAGGATTGACAAAAAGTATTTTACACAAGGTATCGTTTTAGATTCATTTGGCGGGAGACTTCACAGGCCGTATGGACTGGCCGTCGGAGCGGTAGCCGAAACTGCCTATGCTGTCGGCACCGGATAGGAAGCTGAAGCTCCATGCATCGTCGGGGCTGTCGGTGTAGAGCGAGGCCGACCAGTAGAAACCGAACACGCCGGCGGCGACCAGTTCCGCGCCGTTGCTGCTACCGGCAGCGGGCAGGAAGAGGCTGTTGCCGTTGGGGGCGGTGAGGCGGTAGCCGGCCACGCCGTTCTGCGTGGTCCACTGGGCGACGGTGCCCGCCAGCAGCTCCTCCCAGTCCTCGCGGGTCGGCATGCGGGTGCCGGAGAGGCGGGCGGCAGCGACATCGTCCATGGTCTGCAGAGTGGTAAGGTTGTCCACCGTAACGTAGTCGGTCGAGGTGTTGTACTTGGTCAGCGTCAGCAGACTGTCTCCCTCCGCCGTGCAATAGCGGTAGGTGCTCCAGTCGTAAAGGTCCTTGCTCTGCGTCTCGCCCCAAGCGAAGTAGTTGCCATAGCTCTCGGGGCTGTCGGCACCAAGGTTGCAGCTGGCCCAGAGCAGGCCCGACGGCAGGCCAAGGTCGACCCAGCCGCCGTCGGTGCTATTGTCGTTGTCCTTCTTGCCGCAGCCGACCATCGCCGCTATCGCGAAAGCAACTATGAGAATTGAAAATACTTTCTTCATAAACCATTAAACATTAACCTTTAACCTCTAAAATTGTCTATAACCTATAACCAATAACCTATAACCTTTGTTTAGAGGTTTTCAAGGATGTCGAAGTAGGTTTGCCACGAGAAGGCGACGAGACCACCCTGCGGGCAGATCATCTTGTCGGGGAGGAAAGTGTTGGCGTCGAGCCACTCGGCCCAGCCGGTGCGGCGGTTGAAGACCGAGGGGTAGTAGGCCGAAGCGATGGTGTTGCCGCGCACAGCGGTGTGGAGGAACTGGTTGTTGCCGAAGACGATGGAGAGCGAGAAGTCGTCGAAGCCTATGGGGTGTATCATGTAGTGCCAGCGCTGGATAATCATCTCGTCGAGCAGGGTGCGGACCTGCTGGCAGTAGGTGCGCAGCGTATCGTCGTTCACGTTCTCGCCGAGGGTCTGCATGTAGTGGTCGAGGTCGACCAGATAGGGCGAGCTCGTATGGTAGACGTAGAGGTAGTGGGCGGCGGCGCTGTCGATTTCGGCCTTGCGGACGGGGTCGCTGTAGAGGTCGTAGAGGCGGTTGGCCACGCCCATGAGGTAGACGTTCAGGTTTTCGAGGCCGGAGGAACGGATGACCTTGAAGTCGAGGCTCTGGTTAAGGTCCGTCGCTGTTTCGACAAGTTGGTCGTAGATGGGGCGGAGGGTGCCGAACCACTTGGCGGCGGTGTGCTCGAAGTTGTAGTCGTCGTTGCCGCGAATGGCCTTGACGAGCTCCATGATGGGCGCTCCGTCGCTCTCCAGCACGTGCGACGAGACGAAGAAGTAGTCGGCATACTGCTGCACCTCGGTGACAGTTTCAATGTTGCCCATCAGGCAGTTGTGGAACATGATGAGCGGGAAGTGGGTGTTGCCGGCAGTGGCCAAGCCGTCGGCGAACTCGTACATCGTCATACCCTTGCCCTCGGCCAACTCGTCATAGAGGACGCCCTTGGCGACGATATGGTTCGGACGGTCGCGGACGATGTCATAGCCGCCGCCGTGGCCCCAGAGGACGAAGATGTAGTTGTCCGCCGGGCACTTCTGCTTGACGGCCTTGATGTAGTTGGCTAGCATGTAAGGCTCGTATAGCGGGAAGTCGGGAGCTTGGAGGGCGGAGCTGTACTTGAGGCTGTCGAGGTTGGTCTCGCTGTTGAGCTCGAACCAAACCACGTCGCCCGGATTGCCGTAGCGGCCGCTGAAGTTCTCGCTCTCGGCGCCGTACTTGTAGAGGTACACCATGCGGACGTCGGTGCTGTCGTTAAGCATCGGCTTCAGCTGGTTCCACATATCCTCGATGATGTAGTCCATCTTGCCGCCGGCATTGCCGTAAACCATCACTGTGTAGCGGGCGCGGTCGCGCTGTGTGGTGGGAGTAGTGGTGGGAGTGGTGGAGGTGTCTTCGTCCTTACTGCAGGAGGCGAAAAGTAAGGGCAGGCACATCAAGGCGGCTGCCATCGCCATACGGAAGTTGCTTAAATATTTCATAATTTCTAAATTTTCAATTCTCAATTCTCAATTCTCAATTTTCTTACTTCACCACCACCACTTTCCGTGCCGGACGGTCGCCTACTTTGACCAGATAGACCCCTGGGAGCACAGACGTCTCGTCTGTAGTGCTAATCAATCGGCCCATCATGTCAAAAACCTGCACCGTTTCGCCGTCCTCAGCACCCTCAACTTTTATGCGGCCATCCTTAACCCATAACCTATAACCCATAACCTTCAAGTCATCAATGCCCTCGGTGCCGAGGAAGTGGACGTGGAAGGTGAGCTCGGTGCCGTTCTCCTGGATGTTGGTGATTTCAAAGCTGGTCTCAGGTGTGCCGTCGGTGAGGTAGGGGTGCGGGTCGGTGGTCGGACCGAAGGAGGTGCGGCCCGTGGCGGCGCTGAAATGGGCCTGATTGATGTTGCCGTTCACTGTGTCGATGGCGCTGCCCGGACGGAAGATCCAGTACTGGTGTGCCTGCGTGTAGAAGTCGAAGAAGGCGTTGGCGAACATGCCGTTGTAGCCCGCCGGCACCGTGTCGTTCCATCGGGCCACGATTAGGCCGGTGCCGGGAATGCCATCCTCGAAGAGGTCCGCCTGGCGACGGTACTCGAGGACGAACCACTGCGTGGGGTCGATGGCGGAGCGGATGTAGTAGCAGTTCTGCGAGGGGCTTGAGCCTACGCTGCGCAGCGTGTAGTCGCCATCTGCGGTAATCTCTATCGGGTCGTCGGACACATGGAGCACTTTGTTCTTGTAGATAGCGGACGTGTGGTTGCCCTCCACGTTGTAATCCATCATATCCCATGAATTGGCTGGATAGACATTACTGTAATTGATATAATGGTACAAGTCGGGCATGTCGAGCGAGTGTCCAATCTCGTGGCGGAACACATGGGCGTTGAAAAGCCTAGGTTCGGCCCCCTCGAACTCAAAGTTGAAGGTGTTGGGCCGCACGCCGTTGAGGGTGACGGTGTGGCCGAGCGAGTCGTGGGGGAAATACTCCATATGGGGCCAGAGTATCGAGGCCCAGTCGCCGGTGCCGCCCTTGACGATGAAGCTGATGTTGTCGATGTCGCCGTCACCGTCTCCGTCGAGCACTACCGAGGAACTGACCAGATGCAGTGAGTCGACATAGCGGACGGCACGTCCCAGCAGCTCGGCTTCGCGCATAGAGACACCCATGAACGGCTGTTCCCACGGCTGGTAGCCAACGGGGTTCTCCTCGCTGTCGTATGGCTGGAAATAACAGCGCGGCATAATGTCCTGATAGGATATTATCGTGCCGTTCAGAATATTGTTGGGGTAGACAGTGTTGTAGTGGATGTTGCCGTAGGAGAGGGCATCAAAGAAGTTGTAGACGCTCAGGTATCCCGGCGTGCGGCCGTTGAACATCGAGTCGATGTCGGCGAACGAGTGGTCAATCTCCTCATCGTCGGCGAAGCGCAGGAAGATGACGAGGTTGGTGAGTGCATTGCTGTCGACGTCGGTCGGGTCAGAGGTCAGGCCCGCGAGGGGGTTGATTTTGCCCCAGCCCCAGAGATTGCTGCCAGTGGTGGGGAGGGTGCCGGTGAAGTTGTCGGTGCGTGCGGAGGTACGGATGAGCGCAAGGGCCGAGTCGTAACGCAGCTGTGGGTTCTGTTGGAGCCAGAGGGCCATGATTCCAGCCATGGCGGGCGTCGCCATCGAGGTGCCGCGCTCGGCGGCGTAGTAGGCGGTGTCGCCGCGGAAGAGCGTGTAGGCGGCGCAGTTGGGCGCGGTGACAATGGCTGCGTTGTAGCTGTTGATAGCCGAGATGAGGTGCTCGCCGGGAGCGCAGATGTCAGGCTTGGTGCGGAGGTCGAGAGTGGGACCGTGGGAGGAGAAGAAGGTTACATCACCCAGCACTTCGGTACCGTAAGTATGGTTGCTGCCGTCGATGCCCGTCCACGAGGTGGCGGTGGTGTAGGCACCCACGGTGATGATGGAACGGGCGCTGCCGCCAATCTCGCCAACGGTGTAGTCGGTGTTGCCTTCCATCACTCCAGGGAGGCCGTCGTTGACGAAGGTGATGTAGTTGCTCCAGGCATGTACCTCGGATTGCGCGGTGCTCTTCACGAAGAGGGCCACGCGGTAGCTGTCGGTGCTGTCGGGCATATTGACAACCGTGAGGGTGATGTTCTGGTGGTTGTTGGCAGGGTTGGTACCGTTGCAGCTGGTGAGGCAGAAGGTCTTGTCCAGATAGATGTAGTCTTGATAGACTTGCGTCTCGCTGGAGTTGCGCCAGGAACCCTGTGCCAAAGTGTCACCCGTGGCGGGATCGATGACGCCCAAGGCGACCTCGAAGGGGGTATCGCTGGTACTCCAGAGGTCGATTTTGTACACCTGTGTGGCGGGATTTTTGGGGGCTATGAGGGCGAGGACACAGGTGTCGTCGACGGTGAAAGCTTTCTGGAGGTGCAGTTTGTCGCTGCCCTCATTACCGGCAGCGCCCACCACAAGGAAACCCTCGGGATACTGCTCGTGGAGGCCGTCCATCATGCGGTCGAACGACGAGGTGCCGTCATGGGGTCCCTCATGTGTTCCTAAACTCATGTTGACCACGCATGGCTTGCCCTCCGAGGCGGCATAGTCGCGGATGTATGCGATGCCGTCGAGAATGCTCGGAATAGTGGCAGCGCTCACCATCACTATGTCGGCGTTGGGAGCTATGCCGCGATAGCGGCGTCCAAGGGAGTCGGGACCGCCGCAGCCGGCGGCAATGCCGGCCACATGGCTGCCGTGGATGCCGGCGGGATTGTCGGTGCGGGCGGCAAGTATCTCACTCTCGGTGGCGAGCTCACGGCCGTAGCTGTAGCCCGCCGGGGCGGTACCCACAGTGTCGCCTTGTATCCAGGCGCGCTTGATGCGCAGGGTGGTGCCCGTCGAGTCGAAGAAGGCAGGGTGGTCGTACTGGAACCCGTTGTCGATGATGCCCACCACCACGCCGGTGCCGTCGTAGCCGTGGGACAGGTCAACACCATTGTATATGGCGTCGATGCCCAGTTCAGCGCGGGCATTCTCGAGTTTGGGCAGCGGCTTGCTGCCTACGTCGATCCACGAGCAGAGCCCCGACTGCGCGAAGGCCACATAGTTATTCATCGGGATGCAGACGGTCAGCATGCCGCCGACGCGCGACTGCACCTGCACACCGTAGCCCTCTAGAGTTTTCTCGTCGCCATTAAGTTCCACAAAGGCGGTGATGTTGGCCTCGCCGTTGACATACACAAGGCCGTACTGCTCGGCCACCTGCTTCTCGTCGAGGCGGCCTGTTTGGATGTCGGCCAGCAGCAGGGCGCTGCTGCCCGACATGAATCCCTTCTGAGCCGTGGCCATCGACGCGACGGCCAGCAGCAGAATAACAAAGGTAAAGACTCTCTTCATTGTTTATTCTATATTTTTAATTTTTAATTCTTAATTCTCAATTTTCAATTTTCAATTTTTACGCCGTTGGCGTCGAAGGAGACGGTGTAGGTCTTGTCGAAGTCGCCGGCTTGGACATGCTCGGCGATAAGAGCGCCACGGCCGACGCTGGTCGAGGGGATGTTCCTGATGCCGCTCATGCCGGGGATGGCGGTGGCGGTGGAGTCGAAGATCTGGTAGGCGTAGCCGTGGCCACGGTTCACGTAGAAGGTGTCGACGGCAGCGAGGGCGTCGTACATGCCCTCCTTCACGCGGAGGCATGTCTTGATGGTGAAGGTGGAGGGGAGTCCCGCTGGGCGTATCTTCTCCCAGCGGTTGGTGGTGACGGTGTCCTGGATCTCGTCAATGCCGTTGTCGAAGGTCACGGTGTAGTCAATGTATTGGAGCATGTCGTCGGAGGCGTTAAGGTAGTACATCATCGACACGATGGCGGGCACCTGCTGGGCGGGCTGCTCTTGAGTGTTGGTGGTTGTCTGGTCGTCGTCTTTGCTGCAGGCGGCGAAGAGAATGGGCAGGCACATCAAGGCGGCTGCCATCGCCATTCGGAGGGTTCTTGTTTGTTTCATTTTTTTCGGTTTGTTTATTCAATTGTATGTATTCAGTTTCGGTATTGTATGCATAGGGTCGTTTTTGGCATCGACCGTGGTCGATTCATTTCTTCCATTGTTGTGTTATTTGATGATGACTACTTTCTTTGCCGGGCGGTCGCCGACTTTGACGAGGTAGACTCCGTTGGGGATTGCTTGATTGCTTGATTGCTTGAATGTTTGAGTGAGGCGGCCAGTGATGTCATAGACGTTTACCGTCTCGCCTTCGGCACCCTCGACCACGATGCGGCCGTCCATAACCCATAACCTATAACCCATAACCTCCAAGTCGTCAATGCCGTTGCAGTTCTCCTCAATATTGGCGAAGCGGCCCCAGATGGAGTGCTGGCGGTAGGCATCGGCGCTGCCGCAGGGGACGATAAGGGTGGCGTCGTAGGCCGTGAAGATGCCCTTGCCCATGGTGGGCGGCACCGCGCTTTCCAGCACCAGCGTGTCGAGCAGCGGGGTGCGCACGAAGACACTGTCGTCGAGCCTGGTCACGGCGGCGGGCAGCGTCACCTTGCGCAGCTGATGGCAGTCGAAGAAGACACCCTCACCCAGCTTTGTCACGTTTCCGGGAAAGACAAAACGCTCAAGGCCCGTCTCCGAGAGCAGGTAGGCGCTGGCGACGCGCAGCTGCTGCGGCAGGTGGCAGTAGGTGAGGTTCGGGCAGCGGAAGACGACCCCTTCGCCCAGGTATTGCAGGTGGTCGGGGAAGACGATGGAGTCGAACGCATAGCAGCCCTCGAAGGCATAGTCGGCGATGCTGTCGAGCGAAGCGGGCAGGACGACGCTCTGGAGATTCTCGCAATGGTAGAAGCTGGCATAGCCGATGAAACGGAGGCTGTCGGGGAAGGCCATCGATGTGAGCGACGTATCGCTCCAGAATGCATACTTTTCAATGGAACGCAGCGATGAGGGGAGGCTGATGCCGGCCAGGCTGGGACAGATGGCGAAAGCCCTAGGGCCGATGGCCTTGACTCCCTCGCTCAGCGTCACCGACGGCAGGCTCTCGCAACTCATGAAGGCTCCCTCCGCGACGGTGTCCACACCCGAGGGGATGACGATGGGCGAAGAGAGCGCAAGATTATTTCTGAAACAGTTCTTGCCGAGGTAACGCAGCGTGGAAGGCAGGTTGACTGACTGCAGGGTGCTGCAGTTGGTGAAAGCCAGTTGGTTGATAGCCACAAGGCCTTCGGGCAGCACGACCGAAGGCAGGCTCTTGCATCCGTAGAAGGCCCACTGGTGGATGGTGTCGACACCCACGGGAATGGTGACCGAGGTGAGCGAGGTGTCGCCCTGGAAACTGGCACCGCCGATGGCATGGAGAGTGGAGGGGAACTGGACGCTCACGAGGTTGAGGCAGTCAGAGAAGGCAAACTCGCCTAGGAGGGTGAGTCCTTCGGGCAAAACGACATGCTGCAGGCTATAGCAATCACTGAAGGCTCCATATCCGATGGCCTTGATGCCCTGAGGCAATGTTACCGACTGCAGGTTGGAGCAGCGATAGAAGGCCTGTCTGCCCACGGTGTCGAGTGTCGAAGGCAGGCTGACGGATGGGATACTGACGCAGCCGAGGAAAGCACACCCGCCTATCGTCTCCACTCCCTCGCCGAGGGTGACGCTCTGCAGACTGGAACAATTGTTGAAGGCCCACTCGCTGATGGTGCCCACGCTGCCGGGGATGGTTATCTGCTCAAGCGACTCGCAATAACCGAAAGCCGCGATGCCCAGGGTGGTCAGACTGCTGGGAAGGTTTATCGATTGAAGGCTGGCGCAGTAGTCGAAAGCGTTGTCGTCTATGACGGTAAGACCATTGGGGAAGGTTAGCGTCTGCAGGCTCTTGCAGCGGTCAAAAGAATGTTTGCCGATGGTGGTCAGGCTTGCGGGGAGGTTGACCACGGTGAGCAGGCTGTCGTAATAGAAGCAGCAATAAGGAATTTCGGTTACACCCTCGCCAATGGTGGCAGAGGTGAGGCTGTAGCACCTGAAGAAAGCCCATTCGTCGATGGAGGTGACGCTATTTGGAATGGTGACGGAAGTCAAGCCGATGCAGTCAGAGAAAGCAGAATTACCTATCGAGGTGACGCCTTGCGGGATATTGATGGAGGCCAGTCGGGTGCATTGACGGAAGCAGTGACGGCCGAGGGTGGCGACGGTGGCAGGCAGGGTAATGGCCGTCACGGAGTCGCAGCGCCGGAAGGCGCTGTTGCCCACCTTGGTCACAGCATGGTTGGTACCGAGGAAAGGCACCGAGTCGGGCACCGTCACCGCACCCTGCGGCTTGCTGTAGCCCCACCACGTCTCGATAACGGTGCTGTCAGCGTTGTAGTGCAGGTTGGGGTACAGCGGTGCCACCACGGTGGCGTCGCCAGTCGAATCAACGATATAATATAGCGTTGTGCCCTGATGGGTATAGCTGAAAACCGAATCCTGGGCCTTTGCGCCCAGCGCCGCCATCGCGAAGATGGCCAATGTTAGTATTACTTTCTTCATTGTGTTATTTATTTTTGTTTTCTTCATTCAGCAGAATATTTTCCTTTATGAACCGCGCCAGCGTGCGGTGGCTGTCCTTGAGACGACACCTATAATATATAATAACCACCACCAGCCCAACGACCAGGAGGACGAAAGCGGCAGCCAATGCCACTGTGAGGATGAAGGTAATGCCATTCATTTTTTTATTCCTTTTAAATCGGATGCAAAAATAAAGGGAAACTCCGAAAGGCGTTTCCCATTGATGCAAATCTTTGTATCATATTTGCAAAAGACTGTATATCACCCTTTCGCAGCGTGTCTAAATTCGGTAGGCGACATTGAATAATAGTCGTGGAAAAGGCGTGCGAACGTACTTCGATTAGTGATTCCACACTGTTCGATGATAAGTCCCACAGGCTCGTCAGTGGTGACAAGTAGTCGTGCGGCATAGCGGATACGGTACTGGTTGATGAAGTCGGCGGGCGTCAGGTCGGCGCACTCATGCAGAGCGTCGGAGACATATTTATAGTTGGTGCCGACGAGACGTGCAAGTGTGTCGCGGTTGCACTCGGCATCGGTATACACGGCGGGGTCTTCCATTAACTCAAGCAGATGATTGTAGAGCTGCTGGCTTTGGCTGAGGGTCTCGGTGGGTTGCGCCTGCTGCCGCTCGCGCTCTTCGGTCTCGGCTTGCTCACGCTGCCGTATCTGTTCATAGAGGACTCTGTTCTTCTCGGTCAGAAGGCGGTTGTCGCGGCGCACAACCCATAGTATATAGCCCGTTAGCAAAAGTAGCAACAATGCACCGATGGCAATGATCAGATAGATAGTGGATTTCGTCCTCGACTCCTCCAGTGCAAGCTCCTTCTCGTGGGTCTGGTATATGACCGACAGTTCAGCGGCATCGTTGCGCTTCTGCCAGGCGAGGGCCGAGTCGATGGCACTAACCATGTCGGATCCTATAGACAAAGCCTCCTGCGTGCGTCCCGCCTTGAGGTTGGCTATGTAACGCGGTGCCAGACACTCGCTTATCTTGTCAAAGGTCATCGTGACATTTCCCGCACTGGCATAGGTGGTGTCGAGGCGGGCATACATGTCTGCCGCCTCGCCGTAGCGTCCGGCTTCCGACAGCCAGATGGCCGCCCAGGTGATGCTCAAGGGGGTGAAGATGCGGCCGGCTGGGATGGCGTTGTAGACGGCGTTGGCCTCGCGGGCATGACCCGTGGCCAGAAGCAGCCGTGCATGGTTCATGGCCACATACCCCCTGTACTCCTCAATGATTCTGGGCGAGGCATCGGACCTTTGCTCGTAAACAGTAAGCTCCTTCTCCATCCGTTCCAGCCACTTGGCGGCCTCGTCGTATTCGCCGTACTCCATGAAGGAATTATAGATGGCGAAACAAACCACCATCATATTGAAAGGACCATCAATCTTACCATCTTGGTGCCAGCGCTCCCTCGCCTCGAAGGCTTTGGAATAGCTTTCCCGCGCTGCATCATGCTGCTTGAGAAGCAGTTGGCATTCGCCCATCAGCTGGAGAAGGGCCGACCGTTCAACATCGCGGATGTCGTGGGCCAGAATGTCGCTCATCAGTGCTATCGCCCCCTCGGTGTCGCCCCGCCGATAGAGCATCACGGCATAGCGATAGCCTGCATCGCCATAGAGAAACCAACTATACGATTGGTCATCGGCCGGTGGAAACAATCCATCCTCATTGGCCTTCTTCAATGTCTCGTATGCTTTGCGATAGTACATCTCCGCCAGCTTCACCTGCCACTGCCCATCATAATCCACTGCCAGCTTGTAGTCCTCGTCCGCCTGAACCAACCACTCGGGCTTATCATCAGACTTGTGACTTCCCGTGCAACCCACAAGAGCCAACAGTACACATATAATCAGTATCTTATATTTCATATTAAAAGTCGTTTTCAGTTTGCAAAAGTACAAAAAAACTCAAATAACCAAATTATAAGATCCTATTGACCTGTCAGCCCACCGTAGCTTTTCGCCGCTTCCTGCAGCGCCTCCTCGGAGGTGAACCACTCGTAATAGTTGCAGTTGGTCACAATACGCTGTTGGGCCACATGACCGTCAACTACATGCACCAACGCGAAGCCTGCCATTGAGTCGGCGAAACGCTCATCCTTCAATGCCACACAGCCGTCAACCTCAGTGATTGCGGTAGAATCCACCTCTTCCATCTCAACCTTCAATCGTGGCATATCGTCCTCATCTTGTTGATGTATCAAGAAAACCTGATGCAATGTATACAATAGCAGCCGGCCCTTCACGGCATCCTTGACGGAGAGGTCTGTCAGCAGCGACGGCATTCCTTCCAGCTCACCAAGTCGGTAAGATAAAGGGCGCAACGGCCCGTCGCTGACTACGGTTTCCGGCAACAAAAGCGTAAAATCGTGCGTGATTTGTTGTTTGGTCAGGTACACCGACGGCGCCACAGTATTTACCGACATGAAGCGGTAATATGGTCCTGCACCGCCCTCGAAATGCACCTCTTTGGCCGATTTCAGCACTCTCCATACCGCATTGTTGTGCGCCAGCTGTTCACGCTGCGCCAGCTGACTGCGGCTCAGCCTCCTCGGCTGCTGGATATGTCTCGGTCTAGCAAACTTCACTCCATTTCGACTATAAAAAGTCCAATCGCCCAAATGTCCACTAATGTTAACGATGTCATTTGTAACCCGTGCCATAATTCTCCTGTTTCATTGAATATTACAAGCCTGTGACAAGCCTATGGTGCTACTATGCCAGGCCATATCTTTCGGTTGAGTCTCGGTTTGATTTCGGTCCGGTTTCGGTTCTTTTTCGCTTCGTCTATCTCTCTGCCTCTTACCTTGTCACAAACAAATAACCGGTAAAAAATGAATTGCCAACTAATGGGTGTATCACCAATCGTTTTTGCAAAGATACAACATTTTTGCTAACTAATAGCAATATTTGAAAAAAAAAAGACAATAATACTTTGCGCCGTAGTAGTGAAAGTCTGATTCTCAGTTCACTTCTTCGCTGTGGCTTTCTCAAGATTTAACAATATTCTCCTAACAGAGAGCCTTCCCGTTGATGGTGGCGGATATCATCTCGTCCTGCTCGTAGACAAGCTTGAGGCTGAAGAAAGGAGTGTTTTCGTCGAGGAGCAGGCGAAGGAATATCTTATCGCCTTCCCACAATGTGATAGAGGAGTTGCCGACGCCTGGGAGGACGGGCAGGTCGGCTTTCTTAATCCAGGCCAGCTCACCTTCGTCGTTGATGCTCATGTCGGGCTCACCGCGCCATTGGGTGGCGGTGAAGAGGTGCATGTACTCGTTGGGCCATGTGTCGGAGATGAAGGTGACTATGCCGCGATAGCGCCACTCAGTGATGTCCAGACCAGTTTCCTCCTTCACCTCGCGAAGCATACACTCGTCGGGACTTTCGTCGGCCTCACATTTGCCACCCACACCAATCCACTTGCCGTGGCTGGCGTCGTTCTCCTTCTTCACGCGGTGAAGCATCAGGTAGCTGTTACCGTTGTCGATATAGCACAGTGTCGTCTGTTTCATGGTACAAAAAAGGCCGCAAAAATGCGGCCTCAACTGTTCTGTGAGAAGTGATTAGTCCTCGGCATTGATGATGGCTTTGTGCACAGCATTCCAGCCGGCGGCGGTGATACCCCAGTTGTTCGTGGAGTTCTTGTTGCCATTGATGCGGACCTGTCTTCTCTTCACCTTTTTGTTAGCATTGATACCCATGGTGTATACTTTTTATTGTTTATATTCCTGAATGTCAGTTTCTAATTGCAATGGTCTGCAACAGAAATGCTCGGCAAAGATACTAACATTTTTTAAACTGGCAAAATTATTTTTCAGAATCTACCCGATGCCCCGCCTCCACCAAAACTGCCTCCACCGAAACCGCCAAAGCCGCCGAAACTGCCGCCGGACGAGAAACCGCCGCGCCAGGTGCCTCCTATCGGGCCACCGAAGAACATTCCGCCACCACTGCCGGTACCGTTGTTGTTCCATTGGTCGGGGTGCTTCTTGGCGTAGCGTGCAACGAGGACAACAAAAAACACGAGGAAGGCAACAGCAATCAGTGCGGCTATTGCACCGCGTCTTTTACGGTCTTTATTGTACTGGGCATAGCTGTATTCCCCTGCCAGCACGGGCAGTATCACGTCGAGGGCTTGCGTCAGGGCTCTGTAGTACTCGCCGTCGCCTAAAGCGCCGAGCATCTGGTTGTCGATGATGCGTTTGCAGAAGAGGTCAGGCAATGCACCCTCGACACCGTATCCGGTGGCTATGGCCACAGCTCCCCAGTTCTCCTCTGGGGTCTTACTCTTGATGAGTATCACCACACCGTTGTTGAACTCCTCCTGCCCCACACCCCAGGCTTGCCCGATGCGTTGCGCCGCAGCGTCCTCGTCGTCGCCCTCGATAGTCGGGGTTATGACTATCAGCACCTGGTTCGATGTGCTGTCGTTGAAAGCAACAAGTCTTTGTTCCAGCGTCTGTACCTGCTCTGCCGTCAGTATGCCGGAGTAGTCGTTGACAAGCCGGTTGCTCTTCTCGGGCAGCCATTCGGCATGAGCACATAGGGTACTCAGCAGCAGTAATATGGCAAATAGCCCTTTTTTCATGTTAGAGGCTTAGAAGTTGAATTCAACCTGCACAGGCTCGTCACTGCCCTCGGGGGCGGTGAAGTAACCCTTCTTGTCGAAGCCGCAGATGCCGGCGATGATGCTGTTCGGGAAGCGGCGCAGCATGGTGTTGTAGCCCTGCACGGCCTCGTTGAACTTGCCACGCTCCACGGTGATGCGGTTCTCGGTGCCTTCAAGCTGCACCTGCAGGTCGCGGAAGCCTTGTGTGGCGGTGAGTTCGGGGTAGCGCTCCACAGTCACCTTGATGGTGTTGGCAAGAGCTTTGCCGAGGTTGTCCTGAGCCTTCTGATAGGCTGCCACCTGCTCTTCGGTGAGCTGTGTGGGGTCAACTTTGGCGTTGTCGATACCGGCACGGGCCTGTATGACCTCGGTGAGGGTACCTTTCTCGAAGTTCGCGGCACCCTGAACGGTGGCTACCAGCTGCGGAATCAGGTCGGCGCGGCGCTTGTAGACGTTCTCCACCTGAGCCCATGCTTTCTGCACGTTCTCGTCAGCGGTGACGAGTTTGTTGTTCACGCGGATACCCCACATGACTAATATGGCCACAACGGCCACAATGGCAATGATGATGATTGTTCCTTTTTTCATGATATTTATCTGTTTAGTTTTCTCTATGCTCTTTGCGAAGCAGGTCGTTGACGGTCTTCACGGGGTTGAAGGTCTCCACCGGCACCTCGACGAAGAGTGTTATCCAGTCGGCCATAGCACCGTTCCACAAGCCTGGCAGCTCCTGTGACTTCAATGTTACAGCCCCCTTGCTCTTCTTGCTGATGAAGCCGGTTTGCGGGTCGACATACTGGCGTAGGTCGAAATAGCGGCCTCGGTAGTTCTTTGTGCAGCACACCAAATCCACGGGGTTGAAGTGTGTGGAGCCTTGGAAAAGAGCTTCCTGCTGCGGGTCGTTGTGGTTCACCTGGGCCGATTCCACCACCTGCAGGCTGCGGCGTCCTCGGGTGTCGATGGTGAAGAAGGGACCGCCGCCGGGCTCGCCGAGGTTCTTCACCATGCCGCATATGCGCATCGGACGGTTGAGCAGCTCGTGAAGTGTCTTGGCGTCGCAGCTTTCAGGCACCGTGATATTGAGTTCCTTGGCGGCGAAGTCAGCTATCTTCTTGACGGTCTTTGTATCTGGGTTGCCGTCGAGGGCTCGAAGTGATTCGTCAACTTTGGCCTTGAGTTCCAGCAGCATGCCGGCAATAACCTCTTTATAAGTCGTAGTGACGGGCTTCATCCAGTCGGGCACCACGTTGTCGATGTTCTTTATGAAGATAATGTCTGCGCGCTGCTCGTTGAGGTTCTCAATGAGGGCGCCATGTCCGCCTGGGCGGAATACCAGACGTCCTTCTTCGTCGCGGATGGGTTGATTCTGCTCGTCGACGGCTATGATGTCGGTGTAGTGCTTCTGCTCCGACATGCTCACCTTGAGCTTGATACCTAATGTACTCTCGTAGTAGCTCTTCACTTCGGCCAGTTTGCGACGGAATGCTACGCGGTGTTCTGGCGATATGGTGAAGTGCAGATCCACCGTGCCGTCGCTGTTGTGGGCGTAGAGGGCTCCCTCGACGATATGCTCCTCCAGCGGAGTGCGCTGCACCTCGCCGTAGCGGTGGAATTTCAGCAATGCTTTCGGCAGCGAACCGTAACCCATGTATTGTTCCTTGAGCAGGAAGTTTATCACTGTGCTGTAGTCGCCGCGCTGCATATACTCGTCAATGTCGAGATCTGAGCGCAGCATGCATGCTTTCAAATCGTTGTAGAATGCAAATGTGTTCAAGTTGTCCAAAAACTCCTTTACTGCAGGGAACTCCTTTTCGAAGTTGTTGGCAACGCCGAAGTAGGTGGCTGTGAAGGAGTAGAGGTCCTTGAACATGCGTGTCGCCGCACCGGAAGCCGGCACAAATTTCAGTATCTTTTTGCCTTTGGCGAGTGTCCTGTATTGGTTTTGATAGCGTCCTATCTCGTTGTTGTCCAGTACACGTATGCCGCCATTGGCGGGTGTGGCCGGAGCGTCGAGACGGCTCTTGGGAAAGCCGCTCTTGAAATTGTCTATCTGTGCCTGTAGCTGTGCAGCGCTAATGCCTTGTCCTTCCATCTGGACAAGGTCTTCTGCCGTGGGCTTAAATATCATGTTCTATGGTGTTTAGTTGGCTTCGGGTTTCGGTATCTGGAACCACGAAGTGTCGCTTGTGACGTGTACTTTAGCTATCTTTGTCTCGCCTTCCACGGTGCGGGTCGTCACCTCGCTGCGGCGGTAGCCTTGGAAGTAGTCCCCATGGTCCCGGTGGATGGTGTCAAGTATGTAGGTGACTCTGATTTTGAGTATTGCGGGGGCGGAGAAGGTGGTTTTGTAAACGCCGCTGGCATCGCTTATGCCAACGCGATAGTTATGGTCAGTTGAGTCGCAGGCCGACTGGTACACTTCAACTTTAGCGTTGGAAAACGGAATTTCCATTGCGCCATTGTAGACTTGTACATCCAAATAGCACTTGGTGTCCTTGTCGCAAGCCAAAAAAAGAGCTATTGGTAACAGGCTGAAAAACAGAACGACGCCCCAACTGAGATTTTTTTTCTTCATATTATGGTGTTTTTTTGTCTCTTTGTTTTCTTTTTTCTTCTTACTTTTGCAGTTGCAAAAATAGTAAATTTTATTGTAATAGAGATGAAAAATATATCTTTTCTTGTATTTTTTTTGACGGCAGCATTATTTCTGTCGGCGCAAACAGCTACTAATCAAAAGGTAAAGATGAATAAAGGTACTATGGTCGAAATGACCACCACACAGGGTAAAATCACCCTCCGTCTTTATGACGAGACCCCTCTACACCGCGACAATTTCCTGAAATTGGTCGAACAGGGCACCTATGACGGGCTGCTTTTCCACCGTGTCATAAAGGACTTCATGATTCAGGCAGGTGACCCCAAGTCGCGCGATGCCAAGCCAGGCCAGCCTCTCGGCGACGGCACCCTCGGCTACACTGTCCCCGCCGAGTTCCGTACGGAGCTGATACACAAGCGCGGCGCTTTGTGTGCTGCACGTCAGGGTGATCAGGTCAACCCCAAGAAAGAGTCGTCGGCCTCCCAATTTTACATCGTACAGGGTCAGGTATGGGACGACAAGACTCTCGATATGATGGAGATGCGTTTCGGTAAGAAGTATACGCTCGAACAGCGTAAAGTCTACACCACCGTGGGTGGCACCCCGCACCTCGACGGCGACTACACCGTATTCGGTGAAGTCGTTGAGGGCATGGATGTTGTCAGCAAGATAGCCGAGGTGCAGTGCGACCGTATGGACCGCCCTGTGGAAGATGTTCGAATCATTAGTGTCAAAGTGATAAAGTAACCCTTCTGATATGTCAATGAACAATCTTATTTCCCAGTACATTGAGGAGATACGCAACGCGCGTATCGAAGACTTCAAGGATAAAGCCGCCGAGGTGGAGAAGTTCCGTGTGCGTTTCCTCGGCCGCAAGGGTGTCATGACAGAGCTTTTCGAACAGTTCAAGACCTTGCCCAACGACCAGAAAAAGGATATGGGTATAGCCCTCAACCAGTTGAAGAACGCTGCCTTGGCCAAGGTGGAGGAGTTCAAATCCTTCGTCGAACAGTCCGAGGAACTCAATGATACCCACGACCTTACCATGCCCGCCGATTTCAGCCAGCGCGGCAGCCGCCATGTGCTCTCGGTAACCATGAACGAAATCGCGGAAATTTTCGCCCGTATCGGCTTCACCGTCGAGGAATCGGTCGAGATTGAGGATGACTGGCATCTTTTCTCGGCACTCAATTTCCCGCCCGACCATCCGGCTCGCGACATGCAGGATACCTTCTTCGTCCAGAAAGAGGAAGGCAAGCAGGATATAGCCCTGCGCACCCATACCTCGTCCGTCCAGGTGCGTGTCATGGAGACCCACAAGCCCCCCATCCGCATCATTGCACCCGGCCGCGTGTTCCGCAACGAGGCCATCAGTGCACGTGCCCACTGCATCTTCCACCAGGTTGAGGCTCTGTATGTTGACAAGAAGGTCACGTTTGCCGATCTCAAGCAGACCTTGCTCTATTTCGCAAAGGAGATGTTTGGTGCTGACACCCAGATCCGCCTGCGTCCCAGCTACTTCCCCTTCACTGAGCCTTCTGCTGAGATGGATATCTCATGTTTCATTTGCGGTGGCGAAGGTTGTGGCTTCTGCAAGCACACTGGCTGGGTAGAAATCTTAGGATGCGGTATGGTAGACCCCAACGTATTGGAACAATGCGGAATTGATTCGAAAATCTATAGCGGCTACGCCTTTGGTATGGGTGTAGAGCGCATAACCAACCTGAAGTATCAGGTTAGCGACCTGCGCATGTTCTCAGAAAACGACGTGCGCTTCTTAGAAGAATTTGAAGCAGCCAACTGATGAAACTTGCATTGATGACCCAAC
>JAEEGJ010009388.1_pt1 | contig 26207 bp, 19 predicted proteins | sample 8958761 | NCBI WGS metagenome assembly JAEEGJ01 (sample SAMN16246546, study PRJNA631951) | gut metagenome | biome: gut microbiome; feature: rumen; material: RS-attached | host: Bos | place: Iran: Karaj | collected 2018-10 | reverse complement strand
TGGCAGCTTCCTTGGGCAGGAAAACCAGGCCCGTGCCGTAGCGGCCTTTCTCCGGCACGGGGATACCCTGGAGTAAAATGAATTCATGGGGAATCTGGACCATGATGCCGGCACCGTCGCCCGACTTGCCGTCGGCGCCTTCGGCACCGCGGTGGCTCATGTTTTCAAGCACCGTCAGGGCGTTGTCAACCAGTTCATGGGTCTTGTCGCCGCGAATGTTCACGACCATACCGACCCCACAGGCATCGTGTTCCGATGCCGCGTCATATAGACCGGATTTCATTTAGTGTGTTTCTAAAGAACTACGAAAAATGACGATTACTAACTAGCTGATGAAGAGCATCTCGCGATACTTCGGCAGCGGCCACATCTTGTTATCAACCACCTCTTCGAGCTTGTCGATCGGACGACGCAGGGCGTAGAGGCTCTCGGCAATCTCGTGGTACGCGAGCGCGCGCTTGTACCCATCCTCGATGGCGTTGGCGGCCTTGCGGGCCTCCTTCATCGCGGTGGCCTTGACGCGGACCTCCTCCACATACTTGTTGATGTCGTCGAGGATGCGCATCTCGGTGGTGCAGCTGTCCAGGTTGCCGTAGATCTCCTTGGCGAGGGCGACCTCCTTGAGGAGCTTGGCCTTGTACTCGAGGGCGGCCGGAACAATGTGGTTCAGGGCCATGCGGACCATCACGCGGGATTCGATCTGCACCTTCTTGGTATAGGTCTCCCACTTCACTTCGTTGCGGGCTTCGAGTTCCTTCTCGGTGTAAACACCGGTCTTAGTGAACATCTCGACAGAAGCGGGCTTGGTGAACTCGGCGAACATCTTCGGGACGTTGGTCTCCACGTCGAGACCGCGCTTGACGGCCTCTTTCTTCCACTCCTCGGAGTAGCCATTGCCGTCGAAGCAAACAGTGTCGATAACGGACTTGATGATGGGCTTCAGGGCGTCCATAATGGCCACGTTGGTCTTCTTGCCGGCGGCAAGTTCCTTCTCCACGGCGGCCTTGAAGGCGATGAGCTGCTCGGCCACAGCGGCGTTGAGCGTGGTCATCGCACCGGCGCAGTTGGCGCAGGAGCCGACGGCGCGGAACTCAAAGCGGTTGCCGGTGAAGGCGAACGGCGAGGTACGGTTGCGGTCGGTGTTGTCCACAAAGATTTCCGGGATCTCCACCAGGCCGACGCTCTTACCCTTCTTGCCCGCGATCTCGATCGGGGTGTCGGACGGGACCTCAAGCAGTTTGTGCAGCACCTCGGTCATCGTGCGGCCGAGGAAGGCGGACACGATTGCGGGCGGCGCTTCGTTGGCACCCAGACGATGGGCGTTGGTCGCGCTGGCGATGGAGGCCTTCAGCAGGGCGTTGTGCTTCTGCACGGCGGCCAGGACGTTCACGAAGAAGGTAACGAACTGGAGGTTACCCTTGGCATCCTTGCCCGGGGCGAGCAACTGCGTGCCCTTGTCGGTGCCGAGCGACCAGTTGTTGTGCTTGCCGGAACCGTTCACGCCGTCGAAGGGCTTCTCGTGCAGGAGCACCACGAAGCCGTGCTTGCGGGCGATGCGGCCCATCAGGTTCATCACGATCTGGTTCTGATCGTTCGCGAGGTTGGTCTCGCCGTAGATCGGCGCGAGCTCGAACTGGTTCGGAGCCACTTCGTTGTGGCGGGTCTTCAGAGGAATGCCCAGACGGTGGCCGGCGATCTCGAGGTCACGCATGAAAGCGGCCACACGGGTCGGAATGGCACCGAAGTAGTGGTCGTCCAGCTGCTGGTTCTTGGAGGAGTTGTGGCCGAACAGGGTGCGGCCGGTGATCATCAGGTCCGTACGGGCGGCGTAGAGCGCCTCGTCAACGAGGAAGTACTCCTGCTCCCAGCCCAGGTAGGAATAAACCTTGGACACGGACGGGTCGAACAGTTTGCAGATAGGAACGGCAGCGTCGCTGACGGCCTTGAGTGCCTTCTTGAGCGGGGTCTTGTAATCGAGGGCCTCGCCAGTGTAGGAAATGAAGACAGTCGGGATGCAGAGGGTGTCGTCCAGGATGAAGACCGGAGAGGTCGGATCCCAGGCAGTGTAGCCGCGAGCCTCGAAGGTGGCGCGGATGCCGCCGTTCGGGAAGGACGAGGCGTCCGGCTCCTGCTGGGCGAGCATCTTGCCATCGAAGGTTTCGATGACGCCGCCCTTGCCGTCGTAGTCGATCAGGGAGTCGTGCTTCTCGGCGGTGCCCTCGGTCAGGGGCTGGAACCAGTGGGTGACGTGGGTCACGCCGTGCTCCATCGCCCACTCTTTCATGCCGCGGGCCACGCCGTCGGCCGTCTTGCGGTCGAGGGGCTTACCGCCTTCAATGCAGGCCAGGAGCGCCTGGAGGCTGTCGGCATCCAGGTATTTGCACATTTTCTTACGGTCGAACACGAGTTCACCGAAATACTCGGAAGTCTTGCCAGCGGGGACTTCTGCAGGAACCTCTCTTCTCTCAAAGGATTCCTTAACCAAATCAAATCTGTCCATAAACACTACACTTATAAATTAAACTAACTGTTTTCTCTTTTCTGTTTGTTTGCCGGACGCAGCTGCGCTTTTTCCGCTATCGTGCTACGCTTCGCTTCGCACGACCCTGTCCGGGTGAACGGCTCCAAAAGCGCACTGCGGTCCGGCTCAATATTTCAATTGTCAAAGCTTTTCATCGTCCTGTCCTTCTGCTGTCACAGTTATAAAAGTAGAGAGGCTAGTCCACCGGACCAGCCTCTCTTATCTGATTTTCAAATGTGCTTCGTTTTAATGATGTGTCGCATAAGGACTGGAGTTATACGCACCTGGAAGCACCCGGAACCTGCTGCTGGTTCTGGGAATTCTGCTTCTGATTATTCAGGGTGCGTGCCACTACTTAACTGTGTTTCTAAACCAAAAATTCGACTGCAAGTTACGAAGAAAAATTGGAAATGCAAGAGTTTTTTAAAACTTTTTAAAAGTTTTTATTATACCACTATAATAATACCTTGCATAGCTTATGCAAATCCGCTATATTTGCGTCTATGAAGCGTCTTGGATTCCTTCGTGTGGCGGCGGCGATGCCGCGCGTGCACGTGGCCGACCCGGCGGCGAACGCCCGGGAAATCCTCCAACTTTGCCGGGAGCTGGAAGCGCAGCGTCCCTCCGTTCTCGTCTTTCCAGAACTGAGCGTGACCGGCTACACCTGCGCCGACCTGTTCGGCCAGGAGCGCCTGCTCGCCGACGCTGAAGCCGCCGTGGCAGAGATCCTCGCCGCCAGCGCCCATCTGGAGCCGATGATCGTCGTGGGCGCCCCCGTGCGCCACGCCGGCCGGCTCTTCAACTGCGCCGTCGTCCTGCGTGGGGGCCGCATCCTCGGCATCGTTCCCAAGACCTACCTCGCCGGCAACAACGAGTTCTACGAGCCGCGCTGGTTCGCCTCCGCGCGCGTGCTCTCCCCTGCCGGTGCGCGCATCCGCTTCGCCGGCCAGGACGAAGTCCTGCTCGGCACACGCCAGCTCTTCCGCATCGGAGAGGCGCTCGCCGCCGTCGAGCTCTGCCAGGATCTCTGGGTCCCCGTACCCCCCTGCTCGCAGGCCGCCGTGGCCGGCGCGCAGCTGATCCTGAACCTCTCCGCCAGCAATGACTACCTTTTCAAACACGAATACCGCAAGAGCCTCGTGAACGCCACCGCGTCCCGGCTCTACGCCGCCTACGTTTACGCTTCCTGCGCCGAAGGCGAATCCACGCAGGACCTCGTTTGGTCCGGCGCCTCGCTCATCAGCGAGAACGGCTCCCTGCTCGCCGAAGCCGAGCGCTTCGCGCGTGGCAGCCGCGCCATCCTCGCCGACGTGGACATCCAGCGCCTGGACACCCTGCGCGCCAAGGAGCACAGCTTCGGCTTCGAAGGGCCCCTGCCCGCCTACGTCACGCAGGACGCCGGCGAAGCCGTCGCGACGGACTTCGAGGCGAAGCTGCTTCGCTACATCGAGCCGCACCCCTTCGTCCCCCAGGGCGACCCGGAGGCGCTCGGCGTGCGCTGCCGCGAGATTCTCGCCGCCCAGGTGGCTGGCCTGACCACCCGCCTGGAGCACATCCGCTGCAAGAAAGCGGTCATCGGCGTGTCCGGCGGCCTGGATTCCACCCTCGCGCTGCTCGTGACCGTACTGGCCTTCGACACGCTCGGCCTGCCGCGCGAGAACATCATCGGCATCACCATGCCGGGCTTCGGCACCACGCACCGCACCCACGACAATTCCGTGGACCTGATGCGCGAGCTGGGCATCACCGCCCGCGAAATCTCCATCGTTCCCGCCGTCCGGCAGCATTTCGCCGACATCGGCCAGGACGAGGCGAATCACGACCTCACCTACGAGAACAGCCAGGCGCGCGAGCGCACGCAACTGCTGATGGACGTGGCCGGCAAAGAAGGCGGCATCGTCGTCGGCACGGGCGACCTCTCCGAGCTCGCCCTCGGCTGGTGCACCTACAACGCCGACCATATGTCCATGTACGGCGTCAACGCCAGCGTCCCCAAAACGCTGGTCCGCACGCTGGTACGCTGGGCCGCAGATAACAAGTTCGACGCCGCCGGCGACATCCACAACACCCTGCTGGACATCGTGGACACCCCGATCAGCCCCGAGCTTCTGCCGGCCGACAAGGACGGCAAGATCGCCCAGAAGACGGAAGACACCGTCGGCCCGTACGAGCTGCACGACTTCTTCCTGTATCACTTCTTCCGCAGCGGAGCCGATCCCGACAAACTGCTTTTCCTCGCCCGCAAGGCCTTCGCCGGCAGCTACGACGACGTGGCCCTGCGCAAATGGCTGGAGACCTTCCTGAAGCGCTTCTTCAGCCAGCAGTTCAAACGTTCCTGCCTGCCTGACGGGCCGAAAGTCGGCTCCGTGTCCCTCTCGCCGCGCGGCGACTGGCGCATGCCCTCCGACCTCGAAAACTGCTGGAAGCTGAGCGACTAAGCCATGTTCGAGCAGATCGTTTCCTTCCTCAACGACCTCATCTGGAGTCCTGTCCTGGTCGTGCTCCTGGTCGGAGCCGGTCTCTATTTTTCTTTCCGCACGCGCTTCGTGCAGGTACGCAGCTTCGGCCTGATGGTCCGCTCGCTCTTCGCGGCCGCGGAGAAATCGGACGACGGAAAACAGCACGGCATTTCCTCCTTCGAGGCCTTCTGCGTAGCCCTGTCGGGCCGCGTGGGCACGGGCAACATCGTGGGCGTAGCCACGGCCATCGCCCTGGGCGGGCCCGGCGCCATTTTCTGGATGTGGATCATCGCCTTCTTCGGCGCGTCCACCGCCTTCGTGGAATCCACACTTGCGCAGAAATACAAATTCCAGCACAGTTCCGGCTTCCGCGGCGGCCCGGCCAGCTATATCGAGAAAGGCCTGGGTGTCCGCTGGCTGGGCGTGCTCTTCTCCATCCTGGTGCTCGTAGGCTACGGCACCTTCCTGCCTACGGTCCAGGCCAACGGCATGGCCAATGCGCTGGGTAATTCCTTCCAGCTCTCTCCCCTCGCCTCCGGCATCGGGCTTGCGGTCCTGCTGGGCCTCGTGATCATCGGCGGCATCAAGAGCATCGCGCGCGTGGCCTCGATCGTGACGCCGTTCATGGCGGCGGGCTACATCGTCATCACGCTCATCGTCATCGCCCAGCATCTGGACGCCGTTCCGGGCGTACTCAAGGCCATTTTTGAGGGCGCGCTAGGCATCCAGCCCATTGCAGGCGGCATCCTCGGCTCCACCATCATGATGGGCGTCAAGCGCGGCATCTTCTCCAACGAGGCCGGCCAGGGCGGCGGCGCCATCGTGTCCGCCTCCGCGGCCGTCTCACACCCCGCCAAGCAGGGGCTCGCGCAGGCTTTCTCGGTCTATGTGGACACGCTCCTCATCTGCACGGCCACGGCCCTGATGATCCTCTGCTCGGGCACCTACAACATCCTTGACGCCAAGACGGGCGAGGTGCTCGTCGCCGGCGCGCCCCAACTCGGCGACAATTATGTGGGCTACACGCAAGCGGCCGTGGATTCCGTCCTGACGGGCTTCGGCGGCACTTTCGTGAGCATCGCCCTCGTGTTCTTCGTCTTCACGACCGTGATGGCCTACTACTTCTACGGCGAGTCCAGCATCATGCAGATCTTTGCGGACCGGCCGGACAAAAAGAAAACAGAACAGGTCTGCATCTGGATCTTCCGCTTCTCGCTGCTGGCGATGGTCGTCTTCGGCGCCCTGCACGAGACGAACGTCATCTGGCAGCTCGGCGACGTGGGCGTCGGCCTGACCGCCTGGATCAACGTCATCGTGCTCCTGATCCTTTGTCCGCAGGCCATCCAGTCCCTGCGGGAATTTGAATCCTTTGTTTCGAAAAAACGCAAACCATGACCATGAAACCCTACCTGCACGAGGTCAAATACTACGAGACCGACAAGATGGGCATCACCCATCATTCCAATTATATCCGCTTCATGGAAGAAGCCCGCATCGACTGGCTGGACCAGCTGGATTACGGCTTCGACCGGATGGAGGCCGAGGGCATCGTCTCCCCTGTCGTCTCCGCCGCTTGCAATTACAAGAAAACCACCACGTTCAAAGACGTGATTGAAGTGGAAGTCAAAGTCAAGAGTCTGAGCGAAGTCAAGCTGATCCTCGCCTACACGATGCGCGTGGACGGCAAGATCGTCGCCACCGGCGAGACGGTGCACTGCTTCTTCGACGGCGGCCGCCCGGCCGTGATCGCCGAGCGCTTCCCCGCTCTCCACGAGGCGATGCTGGCCACGATGAACGCGTAATTCCCCCGAAGATGAACAACGATCTGAATCTGAACGACCTGCTCCCCCGGGTGCAGGCGACGGTCCGCGAAGCGTCCCGGCTGATGATGGACCGGGAGCACCTGCTGGTCAAGACCAAGGGGTCCGTGACCAACCTCTGCACCAGCGCCGACCTGGCCGTACAGGACTTTTTGTATAAAGAACTACGCGCGCTGCTGCCAGGCTCGGGCTTCCTGGGAGAAGAGAATGACCTGCTGGACACCCAGCACGAATACGTCTGGATCGTGGATCCCATCGACGGTACGGCCAACTTCGCCCGCGAACTCCCGGAATGCTGCATCTCCGTGGCCCTGAAAGGCAATGACGAGATCCTGCTCGGCGTCGTTTACAACCCCTACCGCGACCAGCTCTTCGACGCCGTCAAGGGTGGTGGCTCACGCCTGAACGGAGAGCCCATCCACGTCTCCGACCGACCCTTCGAGCAGGGCATGCTGATCACGGCGCTTTGCCTTTACCACAAGGAGCATGCAGAGGTCTGCAGCGACATTATTCTGGAAGCTTATCAGAAATGCAACGACGTGAGGCGCTTCGGCTCCTGCGCCATCGAGCTCTGCTACCTCGCCTGCGGCTTGTGCGAGCTCTATTTCGAGTACCGGATCATGCCCTGGGACTATGCCGCCGCCTACCTGGTCCTGACCGAAGCGGGCGGCGTGCTCACCGGCCCCGCCGGCACCCGCCTCCACTTCGACGGCCCGACCATCCTCGTCGGCGCCAACTCTCCGGAAAACCACCAGATCCTCAGCGACATCGTCTCCCGCCACATCGCGTAAAGATTCGCCGGTCGAGGCCGGCGAATGACGAGATTCCGGGTCAAGCCCGGAATGACTAAAAGAAGCCCGAAATGCCTACTCCCCTTCGAAGAAATAGGCGTCGGGGAGGCGGTGGAGGTTGTAGCGGGAGGCCATGGCCTCGCCGTAGGCACCCGCAGAGCGGATGGCGACGAAGTCACCGCGGTGGCACTTGTCCATGGAGAATTCCTTGACGAAGACGTCGGAGCTCTCGCAGACGGGTCCCACCACATCATAGACCTCCTCCGGCTCATTCGAGCTGAGGTTCTCCACGCGGTGGTAGGCCCGGTACATCGCCGGACGCACCAGCTCGGTCATACTGCCGTCGATGATGGCGAACTGCTTGTGCGTGCCCTGCTTGACGTAGAGCACACGGCAAATCAGCGAACCGCAGGGCGCCACGATGGAGCGTCCCGGCTCGAAGTGCACGAGGGTCCCCTGCGGCAGCTTGAGGTGCTTACGGAAGGTATCGAACCAGAGCTCGAAATCAGCGATGGGCAGGTGGTTGGGATGCTGATAATTGATGCCCAGGCCGCCGCCCACGTTGATATCGCCCACCGGGCGGCCACCGCGCTGCAGGCGCACGACCAGCTCGTTGACGCGGTTGCACAGCGCCACGAAATCACTCATATCAAGGATCTGCGAACCGATGTGGAAATGCAGTCCCACATACTTCACGTTCGGCAGGCGCAGCGCCAGGTCCATCACCTCGTCCAGCTGCTCGTAGTTGATACCGAACTTGTTCTCGGCCAGGCCGGTGGTGATGCCGGCGTGCGTGTGCGCGCCGATATCCGGATTGATGCGCAGGGCCACAGGGGCCACCTTCCCCATTTCGCCCGCCAGGGCGTCGATAATCTCCAGCTCAGCTGCGGACTCCACGTTGAAACGGGAAATGCCGGCCTTCAGCGCGAGGCGGATCTCCTCGTCACTCTTGCCCACGCCGGCGAAGACGATGCCCTCTGCGGGGAAACCCGCGTCCAGCGCCGCCTGCACCTCGCCGCCGCTCACGCAGTCGGCGCCAAACCCGCGGGAGGCGATCTCCGCGAGGATGCGGGGGTTGTAGTTCGCCTTGACCGCATAATGCACCCGGAACTCGGGATTGCGGTCCAGCTGCTCCCGCACGAGGTCAAGCGTGCGGCGCAACAGCGGCAGGTCGTAATAGTAGAACGGGGTCCGCAGGCCCGCAAAACGCTCTACCGGGAAATCACCCTTCAGCATTACTTAAACAGGCATTTGCTCAAGGAACGCAGGGCGCGTGCCTTGTCCTCCCCCTTCACGAGGAAGGAAATATTGTAGTTGCTGCCGCCGTAAGAAATCATACGCACGGGGATGTCCTTCATGGCGTCCAGGGCGCGGGACTCGAAGCCCACGTTTTCCCAGTCCATGTCGCCCACCACGCAGATGATGCACATGTCCAGGTCCACACCCACGGTGCCGTACTTCTTGAGGTCGTGTACGATCTCGCCGAGGTGGCGCGTATTGTCGATCGACATCGACACGCCCACCTCCGAGGTACAGACCATGTCGATCGAGGTCTGCCAGCTCTCGAAGATCTCGAAGACCTTGCGCAGGAAACCGTGCGCGAGGAGCATGCGGGAAGACTTGATGCGAATGGCGGTGATATTGTCCTTCGCGGCGATGGCCTTGATGGTGCCCGCCTCGGGGATGTTGTCGATCAGCGTGCCCGGCGCCTCCGGATCCATCGTATTGAGCAGGAGCACCGGAATGCCGGCGAACTTGGCCGGCTGGATGCAGGTCGGGTGCAGGATCTTGGCGCCGAAATAACCCAGCTCGGCGGCCTCCTCGAAGTGGAGGTGACGCACGGCCGTGGTATGGTCCACGATGCGCGGATCGTTGTTGTGCATGCCGTCGATGTCGGTCCAGATCTGGATCTCCTCGGCGCCGACGGCCGCGCCGATCAGCGAAGCGGTGTAGTCGGAACCGCCACGCTGCAGGTTGTCGATTTCGTCGTGCGGGTTGCGGCAGATGAAGCCCTGCGTCAGGTAGAGCGGGGCCTTGGGATATTGCGCGAGCAGCGCGTTGAGCTTCTCCCGGATGTACTCCGTGTCGGGCTCGCCCTGCACGTCAATCTTCATGAAATCCAGCGCGGGCAGCAGCTGCACCGCCACCCCCTTCTCCTCCAGGTAGAAAGCCATCATGTGCGTGGACAGGAGCTCGCCCTGCCCAACGATGATCTTCGACTCCACCTGGGTGAAGAGCTTCTTGGTAAAGGTTTTGATATAGTCGAACACGCCGTCGGCGTACTTCTGCGCCTTGTCGCGCGCCTCGGCCGTACCGTACAGCTCGGCGATCACGCCGCGGTACTTCGCCGCGAGGCGGTCGATGGTCTCGCGGGCGCCCTCGACGTTGCGGTTGAACAGGTAGTCGGAAATCTCCACCAGGGAGTTGGTCGTGCCGGACATAGCCGACAGGACGACGAAATTGCGGCCGCCGCGGGACACCAGATCCGCGACATGCTGGATGCGTTGCGCGGACCCAACCGAGGTACCGCCGAATTTCATAATTTTCATATCCTTACAATGTTTTATCTTCACTAACGGTTCTGATACTTTTCCAGCATCGGCCGGAGGATGGCAGTCAACTGATCGTTCTCAATCAGGAAGCCGTCATGGCCGAAAGCGGAGCTGATCTCCCGGTAAGCCGCCGTCTTGAGGGCGGCCACCGTGGCCCGGCCGTGGCTGGGCGGGAACAGCACATCGCTGTCGATGCTGATCATCATGCAGTTGGCCTGGATGCGGGCTAGCGCAGCGTCCACCCCGCCCCGGCCCCGGCCGACATTCATGCTGTCCAGGGCATAGGTGAGGTACCAATAGCTGTAAGCGTCGAACGAGCGCCGCAGGAGCTTCAGGCCCTGGTAGCGCTGGTACGAGCCCGCCCGGTCGGCGAACAGGGTATCCTCCTCCGGCTCCGCCTGCGTGAGGTTGTAGCCGGCATAGGTACGATAAGAGATCAGGGCGATGGAACGCGCGCAGGACAGGCCTGCGGCGCCGCCGCTCAGGTCCTTCGCTTCGCGGAAGGTCGGATCGGCCTCCAGCGCCATGCGCTGCGACTCGTTGAACGCCGTCATGAACGGCGGCACGCGCGTGGCCGTGGCCAGGAACACCACGTCCCGCACCACCTCCGGCTCCATGATCACCCATTCCAGGGCCTGGAAGCCGCCGATGGATGGACCGAGCATCAGGTCGATATGCTCGATGCCCAGGTGCTTGCGCACCAGGATATTGGCGTTCACGATATCGCGCACCGTCGTGCGCGGGAAATCGAACAGATAGGGCCGCCCGGTCTTGGGGTTCAGCGACGCGGGCCCCGTCTCGCCGTAGGGCGAGCAGAGCATCGACGAGCAGACGACGAAGTAGCGGTCCGGATCAAAGAGCTTGCCCTTGCCCACGAGCTGCGGCCACCAGTCCTCGGGATTGGAATTGCCGGTCAGCGCATGGCATACCCAGACCACGATATCGCCCGGCCGGTAATCCCGGTCGGAGGTGTGGTACACCAGCTCCAGGTGGTCGATCTGGCCACCCGCTTCAAACTGGAAGGGTTTATCTATGACAAGCTTATTATATCTCATATAAACTATTTCTTTGGATGATCGCACTCGAATGCAGCCATCCGCTCTTCGAGCACGGGATAGAGTTCCTCGCGCATCCGGCTCGTGCAACCGCGCACGCCCTGACGGGTGCTGCCCGTCGTGGACAGGGAGATGCTGCTGACGCCGTAGTACATCAGCTCGACCACCAGCTCGTCGCCGCTCAGGCCGTCGTAGCCCAGCGTAAAGAAGAAGCCGTCCCCCACCTCGCGCGTCACGTCGCGGTCATAGACCACGGAAAAACCGTGCCGGCGGAAGATTTCCTTCATCCGCGCCGCCCGGCGGGCATATTCGCGCGTGTCCTCCACGAAGTTGATCTTACCCTCGCAGGAGAGCCGCAGCATCTCGGCATAGCCGTACTGCGTCGTGGCCGTGCAGCCGCTCGTGATCATGTAGAGGATGGAGGCAGTGAGCGTGACGCCGAACACGCCGGCGTCCAGGTAGCGCTTCGCCAGGGCCGGGTACTGCTTCTCGTAGAGTTTGTCGGAGATGCAGCAGAGCGCGATGCGCTGGCCGGCGTAGCTGAAGATCTTGGACGCGGAGAGCATCAAGATGTAGTTGTCCGTATAGCGCGCCACCGTGGGCAGGAAGGGGGCCTCGTAGGGATGGCTAAGATCCCGGCGGTAATCCATGCAGAAGTAGGCCAGGTCCTCCATCACGACGGCGTCGTACTTCGTGGCCAGCTCGCCGATCACCTGCAGCTCTTCCTCCTCCAGACAGATCCACGCAGGATTGTTGGGGTTGGAATACACGATGGCGGCGACATCGCCGGCGGCGAGTTCCTGCTCCAGCTTCTCGCGAAGCTTCGCTGCACCGCGCCAAGCATAGATGTCGAATTCGCGCCAGCCGATGCCCAGCACGCGCAGCTGCGACTTCTGGATCGGGAAGCCCGGATCGACGAAGAGGACCTTGTCCTTGCCTGGGATGCGCTGCGTGCAGGCGATAAACGACCCGAAAGAGGCCGCTACGGAGCCCGTCGTGGGCACGCAGCCCCGCGGGGCGATATCGACATCGATGAAGGCCTTGATGAACGCGGAAGCGGCTTCCTTGAGCTCGGGCACGCCGGCCGCGGCCGGATACTGCGAGCCGATCCCGCTGTCCAGCGCCCGCTTCTCGGCTTCCACGCCGTAGCGGTTGATGGGCAGTCCGGGCGAGCCCTGGTCCATCCGGACGAAGGGGATCCCCGTCTTCTGCTCCAAGTACGACGCCGCGAGGAGGATCTCCCCGATCGTGGCGGTCGAAAGGTCCGCTATGTTGTTCACGCGACAGGCCTCGGCGACCAGCGCTTCGCTGAAAATCTTCATCCTTAGATCTTGTAGCACCAACCGTGAGCGTCTTCGATCTCACCGAACTGGATACCGGTAATTTGCTTGTAGAGTTTGGTGCAGACGGGGCCCACGGCGCCGTCCTCCTCGTAGCGGAAGCTGCGGGACACCGCCGGCTCCCGGAGGACGGGCTTCATGTCGATGTGCGACATCGGGGTGATGACCACGGCCGTGCCGCAACCGCCGGCCTCTTCAAATTCGGCCAGCTCCTCGAGGGGCACGCGGCGCTTCTCGACCTTCATACCGAAGTCCGCGGCGCATTCCTGCAGCGTCAGGTTCGTAATGGAGGGCAAAACGCTGTCGGAAAGAGGGGTAACATACGTGTTTCCATCCCTGATTCCGAAGAAATTGGAAGAACCGAACTCGTCCACATACTCCCGCGTCGCGGAATTGAGGTAAAGCAGCTCCGCATAGCCCTGCTGATGGGCGATCTGGTACGGCACGAAGGTGCCGGCGTAGTTGGCACTGAGCTTATAGGAGCCCGTGCCCTTCGGCGCGGCGCGGTCGAAGTCGCCGGGAATCACGGCGGCAGCCGAGCGCAGGTGGGCGCCGTAGTAGGAGCCCGCCGGGGCGCACATAACGGCCAGGATCACCTCCGGATACGGCACCAGCTGCATCTGCGGATGCGGGGCGAAGAGCAGCGGACGGATGTACAGCGAGGCCTGGTGGCCGTAGGGCGGCAGGAACTCCAGGTTGTTCTTGACGCAGAGCTCACACATCTTGATGAACATCTCCTGCGGCGGCTCGGGCAGCCCGAGGAAACGGGCGGAACGGGCCATGCGGGCGGCGTTCTTATCCGGACGGAACATCACGATGCTGCCGTCCTTCTGGGTGAAAGCCTTCAGGCCCTCGAAGCAGGAGATGGCGTAGTGCAGTCCCTGCGTGAAAGGGTCGATGGTGAAAGAAAAGGTCTCGGTGGTCTGGATGTCAGACCAGGCGCCGTCCCGGTAGTGAGCCAGGACCACAGTGCGCGTACGGTAGGCGTCGAAGCCTAAAGTATCCCAATCTATCTGTGCCATAACTTTAGCTTATATTACCGTTTTTTAGATGTGTTTTGCCACCCAATCACCCACTTCTTCGGTCGTATGAGCGGTGCCAGAAGCGGCCAAATCATCGGTGACATAATTGTTTTCAATACTAGCAGTCACCGCGTTACGAATCGCACGTCCTTCTTCCATCAAACCGAAGGCGTATTCGAACATCATCGCGGCCGAAAGGATGGCTGCGAGGGGGTTTGCGATGTTCTTTCCGGCGGCCTGCGGCCAGGATCCGTGGATAGGTTCATAGACCCCGGTCTTCTCGCCGACGGAGGCGGAAGCGAGCAGGCCCATCGAGCCGGAGACCACGCTGGCCTCGTCGGTGAGGATGTCGCCGAAGGTGTTCTCCGTCACGACGACGTCGAAGAATTTCGGGCCCGTGATGAGCTTCATCGCGGCGTTGTCCACATACATATAGTCCGTCGTGACCTCGGGGTAATTCGGGGCCATTTCCTGGGCGATCTGACGCCACAGGCGGGAAGACTCGAGCACGTTGGCCTTGTCCACCACGGTGAGATGCTTGCGGCGGCGCATGGCGTATTCAAACGCCTGCTTGAGGATGCGCTCGATCTCGTAGCGGTGATAGATATTCGTATCGAAAGCGGTGTCGCCTCCGTCGAGGCGGCCCTTCTCACCGAAATACATGCCGCCGGTGAGCTCGCGGATCACGAGGAAGTCGGCGCCGTCCACCAGCTCTTCCTTGAGCGGGGATTTGTGGACGAGCGACTTGAAGGTCTCCACGGGACGCAGGTTGGCATACAGTCCGAGCTGCTTACGCATGGCCAGCAGGCCCTGCTCCGGGCGCACCTTGGCGGTCGGATCGTTGTCATACTTGGGGTCGCCGACGGCGCCGAAGAGCACCGCGTCGGAATCCAGGCAGGTCTTGTAGGTCACCTCCGGGAAGGCGTCGCCGAAACGGTCGATGGCGCAGGCCCCCACGTATGCGAAATGGTAGGACACCTCGTGTCCGAACTTGCGGCAGACGGCATCAACGCTTTTGACCGCCTGGCTGATGACTTCGGGGCCGATACCGTCCCCGGGCAGAAGGGCAATGTTCAGTTTCATTTCAATTGATTCAGATCCATGTTTTCAATGATGTTGAGCATCTTGACCGTGGCCTTGATGGCGGCTTCCGTCTGGTCGGAGTCGATGCCGCGGGTCTTGAACTCGTAGTCGCCGTTTTTCCAGGAGATGCTGGCGGACACGAGGGCGTCCGTCTTGCCTCCCGGCGGGATGGTGACCTGATAGTCGGTGAGCACGGGGTGCTTCTTGCCGAGCTTCTCGTAGATGATCCAGAGCGCCTTCATGAAGGCGTCGTACTGACCGTCGCCGGGGGCGGCGGCTTCATATTCTTCCCCGTGGATGCTAACCTTAACGATGGCCACCGGGCGCATGCCGCGGGCCAGCTGCAGGGAGTAATTGACGATGTGAATGTTGTCCTGGGTGGCGTTGTGCGTCGTCTTGAGGACATCCGCCACGATGAATGGGAGGTCCTCCGGAGCCAGGGACTCCTTCTTGTCGCCGAGCTCCACGACGCGCTGCGTCACGAGCTTGATCTGCTCGGGCGTGAGGCGGATGCCCAGTTTGTCGAGATTCTTGGCGATGTTGGCCTTGCCACTCATCTTGCCCAGCGCGTAGCTGCGTTCGCGGCCGAAGCGCTGCGGCAGCAAGCGGTTGGCATAGAGGTCGGCCTTGTTGTCTCCGTCGGCGTGCACGCCGCTGCTCTGCGTGAAGACGTTCTCCCCCACCACCGGTTCGTTGTCCGGGATGCGGATGCCGGCGATGCTCTCCACATACTTGCAGACGTGCGTGAGACTTCCCTCCTCCACGCCGATGGCGCAGCCGAGCTGGTCCTTGAGCGCCGCCACGACACTTGCCACGGGGGCGTTGCCGCTGCGCTCGCCCAGCCCGTTCACCGTCACGTGGACGCCGCCGACGCCGGCACGGGCCGCCGCCAGGGTGTTCGCCACGGCGAGGCCGTAGTCGTTGTGGGCGTGGAAATCGAAGGCCAGGTTCGGGAAGCGCTGCTTCATCCGGGCGATGTATTCCTCCACCTGCCAGGGGTTGAGAACGCCCAGGGTGTCAGGCAGCATCACGTGCTTAATCGGCTGGAAACGCAGCTTGTCCAGCAGGCCGAACACGTAGTCGGGCGAATCCGCCATGCCGTTGGACCAGTCCTCGAGATAGAGGTTGACCGAGAGGCCGCGCACGCCGGCGTGGCCGATCACCCGGATGATATCTTCGGCATGCTGCTCGGGCGTCTTCTTCAGCTGCTTTTCCAGATGGCGCAGGGATCCCTTGGCGAGGATGTTGATCACCTTGCCGCCGGCGTCGGCGATCCAGTCCACGGACACGCCGTCGTCCACGAATCCCAGGGCCTCCACACGGTCCAGGCAGCCGGCGTCGGCGGCCCAGGCGCAGATGCGCCGGAACGCCTCGCTCTCGCCCTTGGACACACGGGCGGACGCCACCTCGACGCGATCGACCTTCAGCTCCTCGAGCAGGAGCTGAGCGATGGCCAGCTTCTCGTTCGCATTGAACGAGACGCCTGCCGTCTGCTCGCCGTCGCGCAGCGTGGTGTCGAGTATTTCGATGCTATTTTCTCGCACGTTCAAAGGCTTCAATTTTATCCTTCTGCTCAAGAAGATAGTCTATATCATCTAAAGCATGGGTCAAGCAATATTTCTTATAGGCGTTGAGCTCGAACTTCTCGCTGCGACCGGTGGCCAGGTTGGTCACCGTCTGCGCGGGAACGTCCACGCGCACCTGCATCTTCGGGTCGGCGGCGATGCTGTCGAAGAGCTCCTGCAGGAACGCCTCCGAGACCACCACCGGCAGCACGAAGTTGTTGAGTTCGTTGTTCTTGTGGATGTCGGCAAAGAAGCTGGAGATCACCACCCGGAAGCCGTAACCAGCGATGGCCCAGGCCGCGTGCTCACGGCTCGAACCGGAGCCGAAGTTCTTGCCTGCCACCAGGATGCAGCCGCCGTAGCGGGGGTCGTTCAGCACAAAACCCGGCTTGGGCGTACCGTCGGCATTGTAGCGCCAGTCGCGGAACAGGTTGTCGCCAAAGAACTTCTCCTCCCGCGTAGTAGCTTTCAGGAAGCGGGCCGGGATGATCTGGTCCGTGTCCACATTCTCCAGCGGAAGCGGCACGCAAGTGCTCTCGATGATGTCAAATTTCTGTTTCATAAGCCCGTACTAAATAAGGGTTCTGGGGTCTGTAACAACGCCGGTAACGGCAGCAGCAGCCGCGGTCAGCGGACTGGCGAGCATGGTGCGGGAGCCGGGGCCCTGACGGCCCTCGAAATTACGGTTGCTCGTGCTGACGGCATATTTCCCGGCAGGGATCTTGTCGTCGTTCATCGCAAGACAGGCCGAGCAGCCGGGCTGACGGACTTCGAAGCCCGCTTCCGCGAGCTGCTTGTCCAACCCCTCCTCCTCGATCTGGCGCTTCACGGCCCAGGAGCCGGGCACCAGCCAGGCGGTCACGCCGGCAGCCTTCCGGCGGCCCTTCACCAGCGAGGCGAAGGCCCGGAAATCCTCGATGCGCCCATTCGTGCAGGCGCCGAGGAACACATAGTCCACTGGATGCCCAAGCAGTTTTTCTCCAGCCTGAAATCCCATATAATTCAGCGCCTTAGGCGTGGCATCTGAAGGAATGCTTCCGTCCACGGGCATACCCATGCCCGGATTGGTGCCGTAGGTAATCATCGGGGCGATGTCGGCCGCGTCGAAGACCAGCTCTTTGTCAAAGACGGCGTCGTCGCCGCTGCGCAGGGTCTTCCAGTAAGCCACGGCCTTGTCCCAGGCCTCCCCCTTCGGCGCGTACTCGCGCCCCTTGAGGTAGGCGAAGGTGGTCTCGTCCGGGGCGATGAAACCACCGCGGGCACCCATCTCGATGGAGAGGTTACAGAGCGTCAGGCGGCCCTCCATAGAGAGCGAACGCACCGCGCTGCCGCGATACTCCACGAAATAACCCGTGGCGCCGCTCGTGGTGAGCTTCATCATCAGGTAGAGGGCGATGTCCTTGGCGGTCACGCCCTTGGCGAGCGTGCCCTCGATGCGGATGCTCATCGACTTGGGTTTCTGCTGCAGGATGCACTGCGAGGCCAGCACCATCTCCACTTCGCTCGTGCCGATGCCGAAAGCGACGGCGCCCATCGCGCCGTGGGTGGAAGTATGCGAGTCGCCGCAGACGATGGTCATGCCCGGCAGCGAAAGTCCCTTCTCCGGACCCACCACGTGGATGATACCGTTGTCCGGGCTCATCATCCCGTAGTGCGTGAGGCCGAACTCGGCGGCGTTGCGCGCGAGCGCATCCACCTGGGCCTTGGACACGGGATCCTCGATCGGCTTGTCCTGGTCGTGGGTGGGCGTGTTGTGGTCCGGCATGCAGAAGATCTGCTGCGGGCGCAGACACTTGATCCCCCGGGCGCGCAGTCCGTCGAAGGCCTGCGGGCTCGTGACCTCGTGGCAGTAGAGCCGGTCGATGTAGAGCTGGGTCGGACCGTCCTCAATGAGCGAGACCACGTGGGCGTCCCAGATTTTGTCGAAAAGCGTATTCATTCTCCTAGTTCTGGAATTTGTTGATACAGTCAATGTAAGCCTCCACGGAACCGGTCACGATGTCCGTGTTGGCACCGAAGCCATAATAGACGTGTCCCTCGTGCTCCACCTGCATGTGCACCTTCGCCACGTCGTCCGAGCCCTTGGTGATGTTCTGGATGGTGAATTCCTTGATCACCATCTGGCGGTGGACAATGCTCTTGAGTGCATTGATGGCGGCATCAACCGGGCCGTTGCCCTGGGCCGCGCCTTCGAATTTCTCGCCGGCGATGTCCAGGCCGATGCTGGCCACGGGCTTGAGGCCCTTGCCGCTCGTGACCTGGAGGTAGTCCAGCTTGATGTGGGCCACGGCCGCGCGCTCGGCGCCGGCCAGCACGAGCAGGTCGTCGTCGTTAACCTGTTTCTTCTTGTCGGCCAGTTTGAGGAACTCCTGATAAAAGGCGTCCAGCTTCTCGTCGGACAGCTTGATACCCAGGGTCTCCAGGCGGTAACGCAGGGCGGCGTGGCCGCTGCGGGCCGTCAGGACAATGTTGTTGTCGTCCAGGCCGATATCTTTCGGATTGATGATCTCGTAGGTGCTCACCTCCTTGAGCACGCCGTCCTGGTGGATGCCGGACGAGTGTGCGAAGGCGTTGCGGCCCACGATGGCCTTATTGGCCTGCACGGGCATATTCATCAGGCTCGACACCATCCGGCTGACCGGATAGATGCGGGTCGTGTTGATATTGGTCTGGAGAGGGATATCAGAATGGCTCTTCAGGATCATGGCGATCTCCTCGAGTGCAGTGTTGCCCGCACGCTCGCCCACGCCGTTGATCGTCACCTCGCACTGGCGGGCGCCGCTGAGAAGGCCCGACATCGTATTGGCCGTGGCCATGCCGAGGTCGTTGTGGCAGTGGGTGGAGAGGATGGCCTTGTCAATGCCGTCCACATGATCCATCAGATACTTGATCTTGGCACCGTACTCCTCCGGCAGGCAGTAGCCCGTGGTGTCGGGAATGTTCACCACGGTGGCGCCGGCCTTGATGACGGCCTCGACCACCTGTGCCAGGAAGGCGTTGTCGGTGCGCCCGGCGTCTTCGGCGTAGAACTCCACGTCATCGACGAACTGCCGGGCGTACTTCACGGCGCGCACGGCCCGCTCCAGGATCTCCTCACGCGTCGAGTTGAACTTGTAGCGGATGTGCGAGTCGGAAGTACCGATGCCGGTGTGGATGCGCTTGTGTTTCGCAAACTTAAGCGCATCCACCGCGGCGTCGATATCCTTCTGCACCGCCCGGGAAAGAGCGCACACAGTGGGCCAGGTCACGGCCTTGGAGATCTCCACGACCGAGTTGAAGTCGCCGGGACTCGAGACCGGGAATCCGGCCTCGATCACATCCACGCCGAGCTCCTCCAGCGCCTTCGCCACCTGGATTTTCTCCACGGTATTGAGCTGGCAGCCGGGCACCTGTTCACCGTCGCGCAGGGTGGTGTCGAAGATATATATCCGGTTATTATCCATACGGATTACTTGTTTTCAGGACGCAGTTCACGAACGGCGGCGCCGGTGCGCCAGAGCTCGCTCTCGCGCAGGGCCTTCAGCTCCTTCTCCAGCCCCTCACGGTAGTCCGGCTTGGAGTTGGCGTCGATGGAACGCTGGGCCTCATTGCCGCAGGCGACCTCGTTGTAGAGCTTCTCGAACACGGGCTTGGTAGCGTCGTGGAACGGGCCCATCCAGTCAAGGGCGCCGCGCTGGGCGGTCGTAGAAGTATTGGCATACATCCAGTCCATACCCTTCTCCGCGAAGAGCGGCATCAGGGATTGGGTCAGCTCCTCGACGGTCTCGTTGAAGGCCTCCGACGGGGAGTGGCCGTGCTCGCGGAGCACTTCGTACTGGGCGGACAGGATGCCCTGGATGGCGCCCATCAGGGTGCCGCGCTCGCCGGTCAGGTCGGAATAGACCTCGCGCTTGAAGTCGGTCTCGAAGAGGTAGCCCGAGCCGATGGCGATACCGAGGGCCAGGGTGCGGTCGAGGGCACGACCGGTAGCGTCCTGGTACACGGCGAAGGAGGAGTTGATGCCGCGGCCCTGCAGGAACAGACGGCGCACGGAGGTGCCGGAGCCCTTCGGGGCTACCATGATCACATCGACGTCCTTCGGAGGAACGATGCCGGTGCGGTCGTTGAAGGTGATGCCGAAGCCGTGGGAGAAGTAGAGCGCCTTGCCGGCGGTCAGGTGCTTCTTGACCACGGGCCACTGAGCAATCTGGGCGGCGTCGGAGAGCAGGTATTCGATCACGGTTGCCTTCTCGCAGGCCTCCTCGATGCTGAAAAGAGTCTTGCCGGGCACCCAGCCGTCTGCGACAGCCTTGTCGTAGGTCTTGCCGGGGCGCTGGCCGACGATGACGTTGATGCCGTTGTCCTTGAGGTTCAGGGACTGTCCAGGACCCTGGACACCATAGCCGATCACGGCCACAACTTCGTTCTTGAGGACTTCGCGGGCCTTTTCGATCGTAAACTCATCGCGGGTGACGACATTCTCGACCACTCCGCCGAAATTCATCTTTGCCATACTCTTTTTGTTTTTTATTGGTTTCTGTTTTGTAAATACTCTTCCATGATGCCGTGTTCGGCAGCGCTCGTCGAATTGTCCGGGAAGCAGAAGGCTTTCACCACCTCCACCTTCTTCTCGATGAAGCCCACCACCTGCTGCGCGGCGCGCTCGGTGGTGATGGCCCGGAAGGTGAAATGGTGGATACCCGGGAACTCGGACGGGAACACCGTCAGGCTCTCGATGTTGATGCCGCGGCGGGTGAAGATGTTGGAGATCGAGCTCAACAGACCCACCTGGTTCTCGGAATACACCGAGATGATATACATACTGCTATTCTCCATCGCGATACCATTCATCTTTGTTCAACAGGATCTCGTCCAGCCGGCGTCCGCCGGGGACCATCGGATAGACCATACCCATCTCGGTCACGTGCGCGTCGAGGATGTAGGCCTCATTGGCGTCCAGCATCTCCCGGATCGCGTCGTCCAGCTCCTTGCGGTCGGACACGCAGCGGTAACGGATGCCGTAGGCCTTCGCGATCAGCGAGAAGTCCGGGTTGAGCAGGCGCGTCTGCGAGTAGCGCTCGCCGAAGAAAAGCTCCTGCCACTGGCGGACATTGCCCAGCCAGTTGTTGTTCAGGATGACGATCTTGACGGCCGTTCCCTCCTGCATGATGGTGCCCAGCTCCTGGATGGTCATCTGGATGCCGCCGTCGCCCACGAACAGGACGACCTGGCGCTCCGGGGCGCCGACCTTGGCGCCGATGGCCGCCGGCAGGCCGAAGCCCATCGTGCCCAGGCCGCCGGAGGAGATGAAGCTGCGCGTCTGCGAGAAACGCGAATAGCGCGCACCCATCAGCTGGTTCTGGCCCACGTCGGTGACGATGATGGCCTGGCGGCCGGACAGTTCCGCGACGCGGGACACGACTTCGCCCATATTGACGGGGCCCTCGGAGGGCGTCGTCTCGATCTTGCCCACCTTCTCGCTCTCCACGCGGTCGTACGTGCGGGCGGTGGCGGCCCACTCGTCGTGGAAGGAGAAATGGATGCGCTCGGTCAGGCGCTCCAGCACCTCGGCGGCGTCGCCGAGGATGCCGACGTCGGCCCGGATGATCTTGCCGATCTCCGTGCGGTCCACGTCGATGTGGATCACCTTGGCCTTCGGCGCGTAGGTGGAAGGCGTGCCGGTCACGCGGTCGCTGAAACGCATACCCACGGCGATCAGCACGTCGCACTTCTGCGTCATCATATTGGAGGCGATGTTGCCGTGCATGCCCGCCATACCTACATAGTAAGGGAAATCCGACGGCAGGGCGCTCAGGCCCAGCATCGTGGACGCGGCGGGGATGCCGCCTTTCTTCAGGAAAGCCTTGAGCTGCTCCTCGGCGTGGGAGATGACCACGCCCTGGCCGAACACCACGAAGGGGCGCTCCGCCTCGTCGATGAGCTCCGCGGCCGCCTGGATCGCCGCCTCGTCGGCCGGGGCCGGCAGGGCGTACGTGCGGATGTGCGTGCATTTCTCGTATTCGAACCAGCCCACACCCACCTGCGCGTCGCGCGTGAAATCCAGCACCACGGGGCCGGGACGGCCCGTGGAGGCGATGTGGAAGGCCTTCGCCACCGCAGGGGCCACGTCTTCGGGCCGGCGGATCTGGTAAGTCCATTTGTCGATAGGGCCGGTCATACCGACCACGTCCGTCTCCTGGAAGGCGTCCGTGCCGAGCATGGCGTTGCCCACCTGGCCGGCGATCACGATCACCGGGGTGGAGTCCACCATGGCGTCGGCGACGCCGGTGAGCACGTTGGTCGCGCCCGGACCCGAAGTCACGATCACCACGCCGGGGCGGCCCGTCGCACGGGCATAGCCCTGGGCGGCGTGGATCGCGCCCTGTTCGTGGCGCACCAGGATGTGGCGCAAGCGGTCCTGGTAGCCGTACATCTTATCATAGACGGTGATGATCTGCCCGCCCGGGTAGCCGAAGACGGTGTCCACCCCTTCGGCGATGAGCGATTCCAGCAGAATCTCCGCTCCTGTCAGTCTCTGCCCCATAAGCTAGTCCTCTATGATTCTGACCGCACCCTTGTCCGCGCTGCTGACCATGGACGCATACGCCTTGAGGCTCTTGGAGATCGCGCGCTGGCGGAAGGGCGGCGTGAAGGCCTTGCGGCCCCGGGCCTCCTCCTCGCGCCGGCGCTCGGCGAGCTGTCCGTCGGACAGCGCCACGTCGATGCGGCGGGTCGGGATGTCGATGGTGATGACGTCCCCGTCGCGGACCAGGGCGATCTCGCCGCCGGAAGCCGCTTCGGGGGATATGTGTCCGATGCTCAGGCCGGAGGTGCCGCCGCTGAAACGGCCGTCCGTCAGCAGGGCGCATTCCTTGCCCAGATGCATCGATTTGATATACGAAGTGGGATACAGCATCTCCTGCATACCGGGGCCGCCCTTGGGGCCCTCGTAGGCGATCACGACCACGTCGCCGCTGCCGACCTTGCCCCCGAGGATGCCTTCGCAGGCCGCCTCCTGGGAGTCGAACACGCGGGCCGGGCCCGAGAAATGGAAGATGCTCTCGTCCACGCCGGCGGTCTTGACGATGCAGCCGTCGCGGGCGATGTTGCCGAACAGGACGGCGAGGCCGCCGTCGCGGGTATAGGCGTGCGCCACGTCGCGGATGCAGCCGCCGGCGCGGTCGGTGTCGAAGCTGTCGTAGTACATCTTCTGCGAACCGAGCTCGATGTTGAAGCGGCCGCAGGGCGCCACGCGGAAGAACTTCTTCGCCTCATCGAGGCAGTTCGGGGAGAGGATGCACCACTTGTCGATCTCCTCGGCGAGGGTCATCCCGTCCACGCGGCGGACCGCCGTGTCCACGAGGCCCGCGTCCGCGAGCTCCGCCATGATGGAGACGATGCCGCCGGCGCGGCCCACGTCCTGGACGTGGTACTTCGCCGTGTTGGGCGCCACCTTGCAGATGCAGGGCACCCGGCGCGACAGGGCGTCGATGTCGGCCATCTTGAAATCGGCGCCGGCCTCGGTGGCCACCGCCAGCAGGTGCAGGACCGTGTTGGTCGAACCGCCCATCGCGATGTCGAGCGTCATCGCGTTGAGGAACGCGGCGCGGGAGGCGATGCTGCGCGGCAGCACCGACTCGTCCCCGTCCCTATAATATTTATACGCATTCTCCACGATCTGGCGCGCCGCCTTGCGGAAGAGCTCCACGCGCAGGGCGTGGGTCGCGAGGACGGTGCCGTTGCCGGGCAGCGCCAGGCCGATCGCCTCCGTCAGGCAGTTCATCGAATTGGCCGTGAACATACCCGAGCAGCTGCCGCAGGTCGGGCAGGCCGCGGACTCGATCTTCGCCACTTCCTCGTCGCTGACGGACGGATCCGCGGACTTGACCATCGCGTCGATCAGGTCGAGCTTGGCCGCGCCCATCACGCCGGCCTCCATCGGGCCGCCGGACACGAAGATGGTGGGAATGTTGAGCCGCATCGCGGCGATCATCATACCGGGGGTGATCTTGTCGCAATTGCTGATGCATACCAGCGCGTCCGCCTTGTGGGCGTTCACCATATACTCCACGCTGTCCGCGATGATGTCGCGGGACGGAAGGGAATACAGCATCCCGTCGTGGCCCATCGCGATGCCGTCGTCCACCGCGATCGTATTGAACTCGGCGGCGAAGCAGCCGAGCTTCTCGATCTCGGCCTTGACGATCTGGCCCGCCTCGTGGAGGTGGGTGTGTCCCGGGACGAACTGGGTGAAGGAATTGGCGATGGCGATGACGGGCTTGCCGAACTGGCTGCGCTGCATCCCGTCCGCTATCCAGAGCGCACGGGCGCCGGCCATCCGCCGTCCCTCGAGGGTAACACTACTACGTAATTTCATAACCAACTGGAGGGCCTTCTGGCCCATACTAGGTTACGAATCTCGGGTTTTTTTGCGGAAAAAGCAAGGAACACTGCGAAATATTTTGAAAATTTCTTAAAAATGCTTTACTTTGGGATGGTAAAACGCGTTAGTTAGTCATGAAAATCCTCAAATTCGGCGGTTCTTCGGTGGCCACTCCGGAGAGCATCCTCAGAGTAAAACAGATTGTTAGTTCCCGTCCGGAATCCTCCATCGTCGTCGTGTCGGCGCTGGGCGGCGTGACCGACCAGCTCATCAACGCCTCCACCCTGGCGGCGGCGGGCGATACGGCTTTCCGTGAGGTACTTACCGAGCTCCGCACCCGGCATCATACCGTGTGCGCCGGCGTCGTGCCGGATGCCGCCCGCCGCCAGCCTCTCGAGGCCGGGATGGACGCCCTGCTGGACCAGCTGGAGCGCATCTGCGAAGGGATTTTCCTGTTGCACGTCCTCCCGCCGAAGACCGCCCACGAGGTGATGAGTTTCGGCGAACGCCTGTCTTCGCGCATCGTCGCGGCCGCGCTCGAAAACGCCGAGCGCAAGGACGCCATCGACTTCATCAAGACGCGCCGCCACGGCAACCTGGACGACGTGGACCAGACGATGACTTACTCGCTGATCCAGCAGGCTTTCCGCGACTGGAGCCCCGCCGCGCAGACCGTCGTCGTGCCCGGCTTCATCGCCTCCGACGCCGTCAGCGGCGAGATCACGACCCTCGGGCGCGGCGGCTCGGACTACACCGCCAGCCTGCTCGCCGCCGCCCTGGACGCCGAGCTCCTCGAGATCTGGACCGACGTGGACGGCTTTATGACGGCCGATCCGCGCATCATCAAGACCTCCTATGTCATCGACGAGATGACCTACGAGGAGGCTATGGAGCTGTGCAACTTCGGAGCGAAAGTGATCTATCCTCCGACCCTATATCCCGTTTGCGCGAAAGGAATTCCGATTCTGATCAAGAATACTTTCAATTTGAAAGCACCGGGCACGATTGTCAAGAAAAGTGTCGCCCCCGGCCAGACTTCCATCAAGGGCATCTCCTCCATCGACGACATCAGCCTCATCACCCTCTCCGGCACCTCGATGGTCGGTATCGTGGGCGTGGACGCCCGCATCTTCGCCGCCCTAACGCAGGAGCAGATCAGCGCCTTCCTCGTCAGCCAGTCGGCTTCCGAGACGGGCATCTCCATCGGCGTGAGCCGCTCCGACGGGGAGCGCGCCCGCGTCGTGCTCGAAGAAGCTTTCGAGCGCGAGATCTCCAGCGGCGCCATCAACCCCATCGACGTGCGCAGCGAACTCGCGGCCGTGGCCGTGATCGGAGAGAACATGAAGCAGCACGCCGGCATCGCCGGCAAGCTCTTCACCACCCTGGGGCGCAACGGCATCAGCGTGATAGCCCTCGCCCAGGGCGCCGCCGAGTCCAACATCTCCTTCATCGTGGAGCGGCGCCAGCTGCGCAAGTCGCTGAACGTCATCCACGACAGTTTCTTCCTGTCGGAGTACCAGGAGCTCAACCTCTTCCTGTGCGGCACCGGCACCGTGGGCGGCCGCCTGATCGACCAGATCGCGCAGCAGCGCGAGGCCCTGATGCAGACGCGCGGCCTGAAGATCAACATCGTGGGC